>WNFO01000624.1_pt1 | contig 40290 bp, 43 predicted proteins | sample 5400251 | NCBI WGS metagenome assembly WNFO01 (sample SAMN13153354, study PRJNA577476) | soil metagenome | isolation source: 100 cm saprolite under Madrone tree | place: USA:California | collected 2016-06-14 | reverse complement strand
CGCCCTCGGCCGCACGCTCAACGTACAGGGAGTACGCCTCGCGTGCGGCCTTCGGGCGCCGCCTCGCAACTGGACCCTTCTCGGCGCCCTGGTGGGAAGCGGGGGGAGGCGTGAGACTTCAGCGAGTTTCCTGGTGCCAGAGGCCGAGGGCGCGTATGGCCGGCTCGTCGTTGAAGTGGAAGAGACAGGCCGGAACCGATGACGACGGGTTCCTGTGCTGGACCCAGTGCCATGGTGGCACGGCCACGCAGTCCCCCTTCTCCCAGGTGAAGGTTTCGTCGCCGATCCTGCTCTCGCCGCGGCCTTCGATCACGTGGAAGACTCCGCTGGCCGTCCGGCGCTCGGCGGGCGTGCTCTCGCCCGGCCGGAGCCACTGAGCCTCGCAGCCGATCGTGCGAAGTGGGAAGTCGCCGGTCCGGGGATTGACGTAGCGGAGGACGACGGGCCGGCCGGGCGGCGCCTCCGCTGCCATCGCCTCGAGCGCTCTCCGCGCCGTGCTCCACGGCCAGCGCACCTGCGGGTAGCCCGTCTCCTCGTAGCGCGAGGCGCGCGGCACCATGCCGGCCGCCGTGAGCTCGTCCTGGGAGGAATCGGTAGACGTCGAGGGGGCGGCCGCCGGGCGCATCTTCGATGCCCAGGCCGCCTCGAAGCTCCGCACGAGAGGAATATCGAGCCCGTCGAGCCATATCACGGGCTCCGTCCCCTCGTGCCCGTGGTCGTGCCAGCGCATCGGCGGCGTGATGATGAGGTCGCCCGGTTCCATCGCGCACCTGACGCCGTCCACCGTCGTGAACGCGCCTCGTCCCTCGACGATCATTCTCAATGCGGCAGGCGTGTGGTGGTGGCTCGGCGCCGTCTCGCCGGGCAGGATGATCTGCATCCCCGCGAAAAGCGTGGCCGTCGCCGCGTACGCGCCGCCGAGGCCCGGGTTGCGCAGCACGAGCACCCGCCGCTCGGCCTGTTCCATGGGCACGAGGCGCGCCGCCTCCAGCAGCGGCCCGCGCATCTCGGCCCAGCGCCAGCGGTGGGGCACGGCCTGTGAAACGCGCTCATGAGGCAGCAGCGCGTGCAACGCCGTCCACAGCGGCGCCAGGGAGAGCCGGTCCAGCCCCGCGGAGTACTCGGCGGGCAGGTTCGGATCGCGTGTCGTCATCACGGCAGGATTCACGGTGACCTCCTCTTCAACCCCTCGATTGTCACCCGGCTAACGTCGAAAGGTGCCCAGCATACGGGCGCCCTTCACGACCGTCAAGGATGTCACTCGCGGCCTACCGGGCGCGGTGGCGCGACCCGATCGAGCCATGTCGTCACGGTCGAGACGAAGCTTGCCGGGTCGTCGAGCACCAGGTGGTGCCCGGCATCCTTGATCTCGGCGAACTGGCCGTGCTGCACGCTTGTCGCGACGCGCAGCCAGGCATCGCGATCCATGATCTGGCTGCCCGCGCCCCGCACCACGAGGGTGGGACACACGACGCCCGCGAGGAGTGGCCAGGCGTCGGGACGCGCGTGCGCGAAGACAAGGCGGTCGACGGCGTACTGCCAGACGCCGGGCTCTCGCTCGACTACGGCCGCCTCGCCGAGGTGACGGATCCAGTCCCCGGGCGCCCTGGTCTCGGGCGGCGACAGTCGATAACGCGAGCCCGCCTCGGACGGATTCGCGAATTCCGGACCCGGGCGCTCGACCTGCTTGAGCGCCCACGCGGCTTCGTCGTCCGACCACTGGGTCATGGTATCGGCGATGACCAGCGCGCCCACTCGCTCGGGATACCGCGCCGCGAGATACGCGCCGACGTAGCCGCCCAGCGAGTGGCCGACGACGAGTGGCCTGCGCCAGCCGAGCGCGTCGAGTACGGCAACGATGTCGGCCGCGTAGTCCGCGGCCCGGTAGGCCGGCGGATCGGACCAGGCGCTGCCGCCGTGGCCGCGCAGGTCGAGCGCCGCGACGGAGAAGCGCTCGCCGAGGAGCGGCGCGCTCCAGTCCCACCAGTGACTGTGGGCCGCCAGCGAATGGAGCAGGAGCGCCGGCGGCCGGCCGGGCGGGCCCCACTCGTGCAGGCGAAGACGGAGGCCATTGGCCTCGACGTCGCGCTGGGCACCGCAGGGCATCTAGCGGCGGTCCGCGTCGTCCTCCGATGCGCCCGGCCTCATCTTGTCGCGCGTCTCGGCGAGGCGCTCGGCCTCGCTCCGCACCTTGGCCAGCCGGCCCGGGTCGTGCACGAAGCGCGGGTCCGTCGTGTAGCCCGACCAGGTTGCCATGTAGCCAGGCTGCGAGAGCCCGAGCGCGAAGTCCGAGATCTTCGCCGGGTTCGCGAAGTCGGCCATGATGCCAACCTCCTCGAAGCGTTCGGGGCGCTTGTCGTCCAGCAGCGCCGCCATGGCCTTGGGATGCGGCCCGTGAGGCAGGCCAACGGGGTGGACCGAGACCATGCCTTCGGAGAACACGCCGCCGCGGCTGAAGAAGCGGCCGACGTGATAGCCGAGGGTCTCGCAGTAGTCGAGGTTGTTGTGGAAAAAGGGCACCCAGAGCCCTTCCTTCTCCGCGGAGCGAACCGTGAAGACGCAGATGTAGCAGCCGGGCAGGATGAAGACGGTGTGGCCCGAGGGCGGCACGTGCGAGCGGTCGGCGACCAGCGGCCGCACGTCCTCGACGGCGAACTTGTACGGCAGATAGGTGCCGCGCCAGCCGACCGCGTCGAACGGGTGCGTCGGGTGCACGCGGCGCGCGTAGGTGCCGTCGGTCTTGGAGATGATCTCGAAGCGCCCCGCCTCGTTGCGCGTATCGAGCGAGCGCGGAAACTTGTAGTCGCTCCGGCTGTGCGTCAGGAACTGCCCCGTCGTCACCGCCTCGGCCTTCTCCGGATCGCCCGCGAAGCTCTCGTAGACCCAGTAGTACTGCGGACCCGCGTCGAGCTCGAAGCGGTGCGTGACGCCCTTGGGCACGATGAGGAAGTCGCCCTTGCGGTAGGCAATGGGGCCGAACGTCGTCTCGAGGATGCCCGAGCCCTCGTGGACAAAGACCACGAGAGTGGCCGAGTGGTGCTCGAAGAAGTAGTCCATCGGCGCCGACGGCGCTGTCACGTTCATCGCCGCCGTCGCATTCGCGATCAGCCGCCCCATGCCGCGGTAGACATCGGCCGGGGCCCCCGGCTCGAGAACGCCCAACGCGTGGTGAACCCCGCCGAGCGGGCGGAGCGGCGACTCCCAGTGCGGCGCGAAGGCCGCGCCGTCGAGCAGCCGGCTCTCCTCGGGCAGCCAGTTCGTGGGCGGATAGAGGTGGTAGGTGTGGCTGACCTTGCCGGCAAAGCCCCCGCGCCCGTGCTCCTGCTCGTAGACGTGGCGCATGAGCGGCCCCGCGTGCGGCGCGCGCGGCACAATGCCGACTTCGGGAATGCCGCTGAAGTATTCGAATTTCTCCACGATGGTCTCCTCCCTGCTGAAAGCCTACACACTCACCGGGAACTGCGCCAGCCCGCGAAATCGGGCGCGCCCTCCGCGCACCACGGGCCCGGCCTGCCGGATCTTCGGGAATCTCCGCACGAGCCTGCCTATGGCCACCTGTCCCTCCATGCGCGCCAGCCACATCCCCGCGCAGGCGTGGATGCCGGTGGCGAAAGCCAGGTGCCGGTTGGGCGCACGGGCAATGTCGAGCCGGTCCGGATCCGGGAACTGGGCCGGGTCCCGGTTGGCGGCGCCGATGCCGAGCGTGATCAGCGTGCCCGCGGGCAGCGCGACGCCTCCGATCTCGACATCGACAAGCGCGCGGCGATTGCCCAGCTGATTCGAGCTTTCGTAGCGGAGAAACTCCTCGATGGCAGTTTCAATCAACGAGGGGTCGTGCTGCAAGCGACGCAGCTCGCCGGGATGCTCGAGCAGCGCATGCACGCCGTTGCCGATGAGATTGGTCGTCGTCTCGTGCCCCGCGTTCAAGAGGAAGATGCACTGGTGCAGGAGCTCGACCTCGCTCAAGGCGCCTTGCTCGTCCTCGGCGGTGATGAGCTTGCTCAGAACCTCGCCGTCGTCGTTCAGGGGATGGCGGCGCCTGTCCTCGCAGAGCGCACGCAGGAAGGCCTTGAATTCCTCCACGGCGCGATTGCCACGGACGAGCCTGTCCGGTCCGGGCACGGGCTCCAGCGCGCCCAGGATCGCCAGCGACCAGTCGCGCAATCGCGGCCGGTCGGCCCGGGGCACGCCCAGCATGTCGCCGATCAGCTCGACGGGCAGCGCGAAGGCATAGTCCGCGATCAGATCCATGCCCCTCTGCGTCGCCGCGCGGTCCAGCAGGCCATCAACCAGTCGGACGACGCGAGGCTGGAGCGCGGCCAGCGCCTTCGGGGTGAAGGCGGCGGCGAAGAGGCGGCGGAGCCGCGTATGGTCGGGCGGGTCGCGAAAGACCAGGCTCGTGGTGTGATGCTCGAAGAGCGGGCCATCGCCGAATTTGGGCTCGAACTCGACCTTCTTGTCGGACGAGAGCCGGGCGTGGTCGCGATAGACGGCCGCCACGTCGTCGTAGCGCGTCAGGAAATAGGAGCCGTCCGGGCAGCGATGCACCGGATCCCATCGCCGCAGTCGGTGATAGGTCGGGTACGGGTCCTCGAGAAATTCGGGCTCCAGGCGCTGCAGGTCGAAGCCGAGCGCAACCTCCTTCTCTGCCTGGAGCCCTGGATCATCCACCCGCTGCCGGCTCATCACGCGGGCCGCTTACACCGTCGCGAAGAAGCGCGCGGGGGCGCCCTCGGTGCCCGCGATCTTGTAGAAGGGCGCGGCAAAGTCTACGCGACGGCGGGGCAGCGCGCCCAGGTTGGTCAGCCCTTCCATGATGACCACGCCCGCGCCCAGGATCACCCGGTGCATTGCAAAGTCCTCGGAGGTGAAATCTGCCAGTCGCGCGCAGTACTCCTCGAAGAAGTCGAAGCCGATGTTCTTGGGCCCGCGGTCCACGAGCCACTGCGCCGTCTCGGGCGGGAAATACGGTGACTGGGTGAAGTAGTCGGGCCACTTCCCGTACATCGTGTCCGTCCAGCCGGTCCGGAGCAGGACGATGTCTCCGCGCTTGACGTCGGCGGCACCGCCCTTCTTGAGGTCATCGACGGTGATCGCGTGGTTGGGACCGGCCCACGAGAGGTCCACCACCAGCGCCTCTCCCATCACCTGGTCGAGCGTGATCTCTGCGGTCGTGATGCCGTTTTTGAAGACGTGGAGCGGCGAGTCGATGTGCGCCCCCGTGTGAAGGCTCTGGTGCACGCTCGAAACCTGCCAGAAGCCGGGCCCGCGGTTGTGGGGCGTGACCTCGAGCCTCATATTGGTGGACGGCGGGCTCATGGTGCTCGAGTCCACGGTGACGGAGAGATCGACGAAGCGGCCCATGCGGTCTCCTTCCTCGGCGCACAAGACTAGCACCGGCGCTCCGTGTATGCTATCCGTCCCATCCAGCGAAAGGGGTGCGCCATGCGGCTCGACGGAAAGGTCGCGATGGTCACGGGCGCCGCGAAGGGGATAGGCGCCGCCATCGTGGAGGCCTGCGCCCGCGAGGGGGCGCGGGTGGCCGCGCTCGATCTGGACGGCGGGCGCCGACGTCCTGGCCCTGCACGCCGACGTGACGCGCTCGGCGGATATCGGCCGAGCGCTCGACGCGGTGATCGCGCGCTGGAGGCGGCTCGATATCCTCGTCAACAACGCGGGCGGCTTCGCGGTGATCCGCCCGACGGAGGAGATCACGGAAGAGGAGTGGCAGTCCATCCTCGCCTCGAACCTCACGAGCGTCTTCCTCTGCTCGAAGGCCGCGCTGCCGATCATGAAGCGGCAGCGCTACGGCCGGATCGTCAACCTGGCCTCGGTGGTCGGCCGCGCGGGCGCGGTCCGCGTCACCTCCCACTACGCGGCGGCCAAGGCCGGCGTCATCGGGTTCACGCGCCACCTGGCCCTCGAGGTTGGCGGCCACGGCATCACCGTCAACGCGGTGGCGCCCGGGACCACGGCGACCGAGCGCGTGCTCAAGGCGCGGACACCCGAGGAGACGCGGCGCGTGGCCGAGGCCATCCCCGTCAGGCGCCTGGGCGAGCCCGGTGAGATCGCGGAGGCGGTAGTCTTTCTCGCCTCGGACTCCGCGGCCTTCATCAACGGCGCCACCCTCGACGTCAACGGCGGCCAGGTCATGGCGTGATCCCGTGAGCGAGACGCTCCTCCTGGAAGCACGGCTCGAGCTGGCTCGGCTGCCCGCGGTGCTGGAAACGCTGCTCGCCGGCCTCGACGAGGCGGGCGCGCGCACGCGGCCGGCGCCGGGCGAGTGGTCGCCCGTCGAGATCCTCTGCCACCTGCGGGATGAGGAAACCGAAGACTTCGGCGCCCGCCTGCGCGTCATCGTGAACGGCGCGGACGAGTTCGCGCCGATCGATCCCGAGCGCTGGGCCGAAGAGCGACGCTACCGCGAAGCGAGCCTGCCCGTCGTGCTCGAGGCGCTGCGCGTGCGCCGCCAGGCCAGTCTCGATCTGTTGGCAGGCATTGGGGCGGATTCGCTCACAGAGTCGCGGTCTCACCGTCGCCTCGGCCGTCTCTCGGGGCTCGACATCCTCGCGGCCTGGGTCGCCCACGATCGCATCCACCTGGCGCAGCTCGCCGGGACCCTGGCGCGGATCTGGGCGCTTCGATGGGCGCCGTTGCGAGCCGAGTACGCCGGACCCATTCCCTACCCGCCGAACCCGCAGCAATGACCGATCCACCTGCCGCTTCGCCGGCCGGTTGCCATCGCCTGGGCCCTGTGCTACTTCTCTCGCGGACGCGCATCCATGCTCCATCTCGATTCGAAGACGACAGCGGCGGTGGCGATCGACATGCATCGCGGCCACCTCGACCCCGCGGTGGCCACGCTTCCTCTGCACGCAGAGCGCTGCGGGCCCGTCATCACGCGGGCGGCGGCGCTCTTCGACGCGCTTCGGCAGAAGGCCGTTCCCGTGATCCACGTGGTCACCGAGTACCGCGATCCGGGTGAGATCGCCGCCAATCCCTTCTGGAAATCCGTCCACGACGATCCGGCCAAGGCCCGTCGCGGCATCCTGCGCCACAATCTCGCGGGTAGCCCCGGCACCGAAATCATCCCCGAGCTCCTGGATCCGCGCGATCTGGTCGTGCGAGGCAAGAAGCGGTACAGCGTGTTCCATGCCACCGACCTCGCGTTCGTCTTGCGCGGGCTCGGCGTGGACACCGTGATCCTCGCGGGCATCAACACCACCACCTGCGTGCTGTGCGCCGGCTTCGAGGCCACCAACCTCGACCTTCGGGTGGTGGTCGCCGCCGACGCGGTGGACTCGATGGATGGCGAGGAGATGCACGGCTTCGCGTTGCGGCTGATGGCCGCGGCCATCGGCTGGCCGCTGGGCAACGAGGAGATTCTCCAGGCACTCGGCGGGTAGAGACCCGCTTCAAGCCCGATAAGGAGACGCTCATGCGCAAGGCATTCTCGATTCCCCTGGTGCTCGCTGCCGCTCTCGCCCTGTGTATGTCCTCCGTGAGCTGGGCGCAGAAGGGACCCATCAAGGTCGGGCTCATCCTGCCCGAGACGGGCCCCCTCGCCGCGAACGGCAAGGACATGGCCAACGGCATGCAGCTCTTCTTCGAAGAGCACGGCTGGAAGCTGGCGGGCCGCGAGATCAAGCTGATCACCGAGGACGACGAGGGCAAGCCGCCGACGGGTCTCGCCAAGACGCGAAGCCTCGTGGAGAGCCAGGGCATCCACGTGCTGGTGGGACCGCTCTCCGCCGCCGTGGGCTATGCCGTCGCCGGCTACGTCAACGACAAGAAGGTGCCCACCATCTTTCCGATCGTGTCCGCGGAGGACATCACCCAGCGCAAGCGCAGCCCGTACATCATCCGCACCGGCTGGTCGAGCGCGCAGCCCTCCCAGCCGTTCGGCAAGTGGGTCTACGACAATCTGGGCTACCGCAAGATCGCGATGATCGGCTACGACTTCGCCTTCGGCTGGGAGGTGGCGGGCGGCTTCCAGCGTACCTTCGAGGACTCCGGCGGCCAGGTCGTCCAGAAGCTCTGGCCCCCGCTCAATACCGCCGATTTCGCGCCCTACCTGGCCCAGCTGCGCCGGGATGTCGACGCTGTCTACTGCGTCTTCTCGGGCGCCGACGCGCTCCGCTTCGCCAAGCAGTACTCGGACGCGGGCCTCAAGGGCAAGCTGCCGCTGATCGGCGGCGGGACCTTCACCGACGAGCACGTGCTCCGCACCATGGGCGACGAGGTGCTGGGCGTGGTCACCGCGCTGCACTACTCCGCCGCCCTCGCCACGCCCGCGAACAGAAAATTCTCACAGGCCTACGAGGCCAAGTACAAGCAGGTGCCCTCGTACTACTCCGAGGGCAGCTATGTAGGCGGCCTGGCTCTCAAGGCAGCCCTCGAGGCCACGGGTGGCGACATCGAGAACAGCGAGAAGTTTCTCGCCGCGATGCGCCGCGTGGATCTCTCCGAAGCCCCCCGCGGGCCGGTGCGCTTCGACGACTACGGCAACCCGGTCGAAAACATCTACGTGCGGAAGGTCGAGCGCGTGGGCGGCAAGCTCCAGAACACCGTGATCCACACCTTTCCCAACGTCTCCCAGTTCTGGACCTTCAAGCCCGAGGAATTTCTGAAGAACCCCGTCTACTCGCGGGACTACCCGCCCTGCACGAGGTGCTGACATGACCACCGTCGGCATCGTCGGGCTCGGCCTCCTCGGCTCCTCCATCGCCGCGCGCTTCGTCAAGGCCGGCCACGCCGTCGTCGGCTTCGACATCCTCCCGGATCGCGTGGCGGCGCTGACCGCGATGGGCGGGAAGGCCGCGGCTTCGTCCGCCGCCGTCGCCCGGACGGCCGAGGCCGTCTGCACGCTCCTGCCTTCGCTCGCCGCGGCGGAATCGGCCATCCTCGGCAGCGACGGCATCGTCTCCGGCGGACGTCCGGGCCTCACCGTCATCCAGATGAGCACGATCTCGCCGACCCTGACCGAGCGCCTGGCCCGGGAGGTGACGGGCAGGGGTATGGAATTCCTCGACTGCCCCGTCAGCGGCACCACCTCCATGATCGACCGTGGCGACGGCAGCTTCATCGTGGGAGGGGAACGCGCCCTCTTTGACCGGTGGCGCCCGGTGCTCGAATCCGCATTGCCGCGAGTGGTCCACGTCGGCCGCGCGGGGCAGGCGATGACGCTCAAGCTCGTCGCCAATCTCCTGGTCGCGCTCCACAGCGCGGCGGCCGCCGAGGCTCTGACGCTTGCCCGCAAGGCGGGCCTCGATCTCGACATCGCGCTCGACGTGCTCACCACGAGCGCCGCGACCTCAGCCATGCTCAAGGTGCGTGGCCCCATGATCGTGCGCGGCGATTTCACCGCGCAGATGAAGCTGGATCTCTTCATGAAGGACATTCACCTGATGCAGGAGGCTGCGGAGGCCGTCGGCGCTCCCCTGCCCTTCACGGACCTGGCCGAGCGGCTCTACGCCGCTGCCCAAGCGGCCGGTCACGGTTCCGAGGATCTCGCGGTGGTCGTGAGAGCGCTCGAGGCCGCCAGGTAGAAACTTCCCATGCGATGCGGAAAGAACCATCCAGTTGATTCCTGGATTCGGGAGCTGCCGGGAGCCGTTCCCGGCCCAATGTATCAATGCCGTTGACTGCTTTGGCTTACCGAAACGCGTTGGCACGGTGATTGATACCTTCAAGGGCTCGATGCTGCATTGGCGGATCGCCGGGGTAGCTCTGGTGCTGACAGTGGCGGGCTGCGTATCGTCGCCGACTTCCGTCAGCAGGCCCCCGCCGGACGTGTCGCCCTCGCCGGACGTGGTACGTCCGCCGGAAAGGGTGCGACCAGCCGTCCAGACCGGGCAGGCGTCCTGGTATGGCGAGCCGCACCATGGGCAGAAAACAGCGAGCGGGGAGACCTACGACATGCGCCAGCTCACGGCCGCGCATCGTACCCTTCCGTTGGGCACGCGGCTCCTCGTGACGAATCTCAAGAACGGCCGTACGGTCGAGGTCCGGGTGAACGATCGCGGCCCCATCGCGACCGGCCGGATCATCGACCTGTCCTACGCCGCCGCGGAGGAGCTGGGGGCCTTGTCCGAGGGCGTCTTCCCCGTACGCATCCGTGTCGTGGCCACGCCCGCGCGCTGACGAGCCCCTTCAGGGATCCTCCCAGCTCTCGATGCGTTCCGCGTAGTTCTCGCCAAAGCGCCCTCGTGTTGAGCAAAGTCTGGCAAGGCCTACCGGGCGTAGGTCCGCGGGTCGAGGAGATCGCGCAGGGCATCGCCGACCAGGTTGAGGGCGAGGACGATCACGAAGATGGCGAGCCCGGGCAGCAGGACGACATGAGGGCTCAGGATCACGAACTGCCGCCCCGTCGCCAGCATGCTGCCCCAGTCGGCCGTGGGCGGCTGGGTGCCGAGGCCGAGGAAGGAGAGCCCCGCCGTCGCCAGGATCTTCGCGCCGACGTCAAGACTAAAAGCCACCACGATTGGCGAGAGGAGCTGCGGCACGATGTGGCGCACCAAAATCAGGCGGTCGGTGCTGCCGAGCGCGCGCGCGGCTTCCACGAACTCGCGCTCGCGGACCGAGAGTACGATGCCGCGCACGAGGCGCGTGTAGATCGGAAAGCCCACGATCGTGATCGCGATCATCGCGTTCCTGAGCCCCGGGCCGAGCCCGGCCACGATGGCGATGGCGAGGAGGATGTAGGGAAACGCCATCAGGATGTCGGTCAACCGCATGATGACGGTCTCGCTCCAGCCCGTGTAGTAGCCGCCGAAGACGCCCAAGACCACGCCGATCAGCATCGCCGCCGCCGCCGTCGCCGCGCCGGCCACGAGGGAGACGCGCGCGCCCCACACCAGCCGCGCGAGCAGGTCGCGCCCGAACTCGTCGGTGCCGAGCCAGTGCCCGGGCGTGAGCGGCGGCCTGAGCCGATTCGGCGTGTCCACGGTGTCGGGGTCGCTGAGCGGCAGATAGGGGGCGAAGAGCGCGGCGCCGACCGTGCCCAGGATCACGAGAAACGCGACGACCGCCAGGCGGTTTCCGGTGAGCCCCTTACTCATACTGGATGCGCGGGTCGAGATAGGCGTACAGGAGATCGACGGCGAGGTTGATGAGGACGAAGGTGAGCGCGATGACGAGCACGCAGCCCTGGACGACGGGGAAGTCGCGGGCGAGGATACCCTGCACCATGAGCAGCCCCACGCCCGGCCAGGCGAAGACGGTCTCCGTGAGCACGGCGCCGCCGAGGAGGTAGCCCGCCTGAACCCCGACCACCGTGACGATGGGAATGAGCGCGTTCTTGAGGCCGTGGCGGAACACGACGTGTCCTTCCACCAGCCCCTTGGCCCGCGCCGTCCGAATGTAGTCCTGTCCGAGGATGTCGAGCATCGTGCTTCGTGTGAGCCGCGCGATGATCGTCATCGACGCGGCCGCCAGCGTCACCGCGGGCAGGACGAGATGCGAGGCTAGATCGAGCAGGTTCCCGCCTCCGTAGGGCGCCCACATGCCGGAGGCGGGCAGCCAGCCGAGCCACAGCGAGAAGACGACCATGAGGACGATGCCGAGCCAGAACACGGGCATGCTCGCACCGAAGAGCGAGGTGACCGTGCTCACACGGTCGAGCCACGAGTGCGGGCGCATGGCCGAGGCCACGCCGAGCACGATCCCGCCGAGCGTCGAGAGCAGCAGCGCGCTCGCGGTCAGCACGAGCGTCGCCCGAAAACGGCGGAGCACCTCGTCCAGCACGGGCCGCTTCATCCAGAGCGAGCGCCCGAGGTCGCCGCGCAGCACGTGGCCCATCCACCGGAGGTACTGGACGTGGAGCGGCTCCGTCAGCCCGAGCTCGAGGCGCAGCCGCGCCAGGTCTTCCTGCGTCGCCTGGGAGCCCAGCATGATCTCGGCCGGGTCGCCCGGCGAGAGATGGAGCACCATGAAGACGACGATCGACACGCCCAGCAGGACGGGGACGAGCAGGAGGAGCCGGCGCGCGATGTAGCCCCTCACCCGCGAGGGCTCACTTGAGCGAGATCGTCTCCACGCGCAGGTCGAAGCTCGGGTGGAGCTTGAACCCCTGGACGCGCTTGGTCAGCGCCGCGATCTGGATCTCGTGGTCCACGAAGACCCACGGCGCGTCGTCGATCAGGATGCGCTGGGCTTCCTTGTAGAGCTGGGCGCGCTTGGCCTGGTCGGTGGTCAGGCGCGCCTGCTGGAGGAGCGCGTCGAAGCGCGTGTTCTTGTACAGGGCGCGGTTGGGGCCGACCGGCGTCCACTGGCTCGAGTGCAGGAGTGGGTACATGACCATGTCGGGGTCTTCCGTCCCCGCCATCCACGAGAGCGCGAAGAGCTCCTGCTCCTTCGTGCGCAGCTTGGCGAGATACGCGCCCCATTCCATCGTCTGCAGCGACACGTTGACACCGACCGCCTTGAGGTTCGACTGCATGACGGTCGACATGGCGACGGGCGCCTGCATGCCCGAGCCCGATTCCGGCACCCACAAGGTCGTCGAGAAGCCGGTGGGATAGCCCGCCTCGGCCAGGAGCTTCCTCGCCCGGTCGGGGTCGTACGGGTACGCCTTGAGCTCGCGGTCCGCCCCCCACGTGCCCGGAAGCACGGGGCCCTTCGACGCGGCGCCGGTACCCTTGAGCACGTCGTTCACGATGGCGTCCTTGTTGACGGCGTAGTTGAGCGCCTGGCGCACGCGCTTGTCGTCGAACGGCTTCTTCTGGTTGTTCATCCCGAGGTACCAGACGTGCGCTCCCACCTGCTTGAGGAGCGTGATCTTGGGGTTCTTCTCGAGCTGGCCGACGTTGTCCGCCGGCACCCCGACGATGAGATCGAGGCCTCCGGTGAGAAGCTCCGTCAATCGCGCCTGATCCTCGACGATGGGGCGGTAGATGACGCGCTCCACCTTCACCGGGTACTTCCAGTACGCCGGATTCTTCTCGAGCACAACGCGCTGGCCGCGGTCCCACGAGGCGAAGCGGAAGGGGCCCGTCCCCACGGGATGGTTCGGGTAGTCGGGCCCCCACTTCATCACCGCGGTCGGGCTCACGATGGACGCCGCGCCGGCCGTCAGGACCGCCAGGAAGGAGGCCCGCGGCTCGTTCAGGAGAAACGCCACGCGTTCGTCGCTCAGCACCTCGACGGCCTTGACGTTGCCGAAGAAGTAGTTGGCGAACGGGTACTTGCCGAGCTTGTAGGCGGGGTGGTTCGGGTTGATCTGGCGCTCGATCGAGAATTTCACGGCCTCGGCATTGAGCGGAGTGCCGTCGTGGAAGGCGATCCCGCGGCGGAGCTTGAAGGTGTACTGGAGCCCGTCCTTGGAGATTGTCCACGACTCGGCCAGGCCCGGCACGACCTGAGTGCTCTCCTCGGGGAACGTGACCAGCGTCTCGACGATGCGACGCCCCACGCGGTTCGAGTTGAGATCGGTCACCTGGGGCGGATCGAGGTTGACCGGCTCGGCGACGAGCCCCACCACGAGTGTCCCTGCCGGCTGAGCGACGACAGGCGCCGCCCAGAGACCGAGAGCCAGCGTGATGGCGATGAGCGGCGTCGCGACGCGTCCTGTTTTCATGCCGAGCCCCCGTCCCGTGAGTGGGACCAACGGGCGACACCATACACCGCGGGTGCGCCTCGCACAAGACGGGTCAACGCCAAACGGTAGGCGCCAGTCCTCCGTTTGCTCAGCCTGACGCGGGGAGTTGAGCCTTTGCGATCTTTGCCGGCGCGGGGGTCCGGGGCAAGTAAATCGTGAATGACGTGCCCTGGCCCACCGAGCTCTCGACGCGAATGTAGCCGCCGCTCTGGTGCACGATCCCGTCTACGGTCGAGAGGCCCATCCCGGTCCCCTTGCCTGGTTCCTTGGTCGTGAAGAACGGCTCGAAGATCCGGGCGAGCGACGTCGAATCCATCCCGCATCCGGTGTCCCGCATCGTCAGCGTCACGTACGACCCGTGCGGGATCTCTCCCCGCTCGTGGGGCACAGGGACCTTCAGGTCGCGATTGTCGGTCTCGATCCTCAGCGTACCCGTGCCCGCCATGGCGTCGCGGGCGTTCACGAGCAGGTTCATGACGACCAGATCGAGCTGGCCGGGGTCCGCCGTCACCTGCCCGAGCCCCTGGCCAGGGAGGATGACCAGCTCGATCTCCGCACCGGCCAGGCGTGTCAGCACGGGCCTCAGCGCCTCGACGAGAACGTTCAGGTCCAGGGACCTCGGCTCCAATACCTGCTTCCGGCGGAACGTCACACCGCGCATGATCGATGGTCTCGCAGTCCGGCCTGAGGGCCCGTCTTCGGTTGAGTGCCTTACCCTTGGAGGGAGCAAGAAGAGGGCCAGATGAAGAGCACCGAGGAATCAGAGGGTTATCTCCTGGTCGGATCCGCCCGTTCGCGAAGTCCGTCAACCGGGTAACGAATCTGGCGGATTTGACGCCGCCCTCACGCCTGACTGGCGAGGAACCCACGGTGGTTGGTCTTCATAAGGCTATCGCGATGGGGCCCCTCTCCCTCATAGGGAGAGGGGAAAGATGAATAGATATCATCTGAAGCGGGGCATGACCTCGCGCGCGAAGAGCTCCATGGAGCGCCTCACCTTGTCCTGGGAGAGGCCGCCGAAGTTCATCCAGCACATCACCTGCCCGACGCCGAGCTCCCGCATCTCGGCGACGTGGCGCGCCACCGTGTCGGGTGACCCGAAGGCAAGGGTCTCCGCCACGAGCCCCTCCCACGTGACCTTGGAGAGGCGCTCCGCCATGGCGCGGAAGCCGGGCTGCAGGGACGGGTGCGCCTCCTCGATGCGGTCGGGGACGACGAACCTCCGGAAGGACTCCTGGTACCAGAGCTCGGCGTCCTTGGCCTCGGCGAGCGCTCTGGCGTCGGTGTCGGCGACGTAGATCTGACGCGAGACGCCCCAGCGGGACAGCAGGCTCGCGATCTCCTCCGGCGTGCGTCCCGACTTCTTCAGCGTCTCGACGTAGGTGTCGCGGTTGGCGACGAGCTGGCTCACGGGGCCGAAGAGGACGGAGTTGAGCATGGGCCAGCCGCGGAGCGCTGTGTTCTCGATGCCGTCCTTCGTCACGCACACCTGGTAGAGGGGCGGGTGCGGGCGCTGCACGGGCTTGGGAATGACCGACACCTCGGGCACCTTGAAGAAGCGCCCATCGTAGCTGAAGCGCTCCTCGGTCCACGCGCGCTGCATGATCTCCACCGCTTCGTCGAAGCGCTCGCGGCTTTCCTCCTGCGGCACGCGGTAGCCGCGGAATTCGGCGGGCCGGTTGCCGCGCCCCACGCCCACGTCGAGCCGGCCGCTCGAGATGATGTCCACCAACGCCATCTGCTCGGCGAGACGGAGCGGATGGTGGAAGGGCAGGATGGCGGCGGCGAGGCCGATGCGGATCCGCCGCGTGCGCGAGGCGGCCGCGGATGCCAGCGCCGCCGGGTCGACGGAGAGCCCGTACTCGATGAAGTGGTGCTCGGTGAGCCAGATCTCGTCGAAGCCCAGCTCCTCCGTCCACTCGATCTGCTCGAGCTCGCGGCGGATGATGTCGGCGTGGCGCTGCCCCGGCGGGGCCTGGAAGAAGTAGAAGGTGCCGAATTTCATGCGCTGGCCTCCCTCATGCCACTCCAAGATAGCGCGATTTCACGTCCTCGTTGGCGAGGAGCTCGTCCGGCCGCGAGGAGTGGACGATCTGCCCCCGGCTCAGGATGTGCGTGCGATCCGCCACGGACAGCGCCAGCGGCAGGTTCTGCTCCACGAGGAGGATGGAGAGACCTTCGAGCTTGAGCTGGTGGATCACGCGGCCGACCTCGCGCACGAGAAGGGGAGCGAGGCCCTCGGTCGGCTCGTCGAGCAGGAGCAAGTCGGGATTGCTCATGAGCGCCCGCCCGATGGCGAGCATCTGCTGCTCGCCGCCGGACAGCTTGCTCGCGCGGTTGCCGCCGCGCTCGCGAAGCCGTGGAAACAGCGCGTGCACGCGGTCGATGGTCCAGCGCCCGCTACCACCCCGGGCGACTTCCAGGTTCTCACGCACGGAGAGCGAGGGAAACACCCGCCGCCCCTGCGGCACCAGCGCCATCCCGGCCTCGACCATCCGGAACGGAGGCCAGCGCGTGATGTCTTCGCCCTTGAAGCGGACGGCGCCACGGCGCGGGGGCGTGAAGCCGATGATGGAGCGGATGAGCGTGGTCTTGCCCATGCCGTTCCGCCCGAGGATCGCCAGCACCTCTCCCCCGGCGACGTGGAGCGAGATGCCCTGCAGCACGTGGCTCTCGCCGTAGTACGTGTGCACGTCCTCAACCTCGAGGACCGTCTTGGACCGGAGCGGGGGCTCAGGCACCGAGGTAGATCTCCCTCACCTGCGGGTCGGCCCGGATCGCCTCGCGCGAGCCGTCGGCGATGACACGGCCGTAGTGGAGCACGGTCACGTGCGCCGAGAGCTCGAGGGCGATGTCCATGTCGTGCTCGATCATGAGGACGGTGATGGCGGGGTCGAGGCGCGCGATGAGACCGGCCATGAGGCGGGACTCCGCGGGAGACAGGCCGGCGGTGGGCTCGTCAAGCAGGAGGACGCGGGGCCGCCCGGCCAGGGCCAGCGCGATCTCGAGCTGGCGCTGCTCGCCGTGGGAGAGGTTCTTCACCACGGCGTCGCCGATGTCCTGGAGCCCGACCGATTCCAGCGTGGCGCGGGCCCGGACGTGGAGGCTGCCGAAGGCGCCGACCGGCCGCAGCATGGCGAAGCGCGTCGGCGTCAGCGCCTGGACGGCGAGCAGGCAATTCTCCAGGACCGTCAGGTCGGGGAAGAGGTTGGTGATCTGGAAGGTGCGGGCCAGGCCCTGCGCGGCGCGGCTGTGGGCGGCGGCGCCCGTCACGTCACGGCCGAACAGGGTGACGGTGCCCGAGGTGACGGGCAGCGACCCCAGGATGAGGTTGAACAGCGTGGTCTTCCCCGCCCCGTTCGGGCCGATCAGCGCGCGACGCTCCCCCGGGCGCACGGCCAGCGCAACTTCGTCCACGGCGCGAAGGCCCCCGAAGTCCTTGGTCACCCCGACGAGCCTGAGGGCGAATTGTTCGGTCACGCCCCCTCACCCTGCCCTCTCCCCCGGTGGGGGAGAGGGATTCTGGCTCCCTCGCCCCTCTGGGGAGAGGGCCGGGGTGAGGGGCGCATGTCCGCTACCAGTACTTGCACGGGGGATAGTCCCGCGTGTAGAGGGGCATACTCAGCGCCGCCGGCGCCGGAGCGCGCCGACAACACCATGCGGGGCGAACAGGATGACGCCGATGTAGACGGCGCCCAGGATGAGGAGCCAGCGCTTCGTGTACACGCTCACGAAGTTCTTGAGGAACACGATGATGCCGGCCCCGATCGCGGGTCCGATAAGGGTGCCCGGGCCGCCGAGCGCCGTCATCAGGAGCGCCTCGACAGAGGTCACGAGCTGGACGTCGGTGGGGCCGACGAAACCGTTGTAGTAGGCCCAGAGGACGCCGGCCACGCCCGCGAAGGTGCCGGCGAGCACGAAGGCGATGTACTTGTGGAGCCACACGTTGTAGCCGAGGGCCTCCATGCGCGACTCGCTCCCGCGGATGCCCTTGAGGCCCAGGCCGAAGGGCGACATGACGACGAGTCCGAGCACCGTCCAGGCCGCGGCCGCGACCAGGAGGGAAAAGTAGAAGAAGGGAAGCGGCGCGCTGAGGCTCCACGAGCCCAGCTCGGGCCGCGGCACGCCCGAGACGCCGTTGTCACCTTTGGTGAGCGACACCCAGCGGAAGGCGAGTCCCCACACGACCATGCCCAGCGCGAGCGTGATCATCAAGAAGTACGTGCCGCGCGCCCTGATGGCGACGAAGCCGAAGACGGCGGCGGTGACGGCCGCGAGGGCGATGCCGGCGGCGGCGCAGCCGAGAAGCCCGACCTGGCGCTCGGTGGCGAGAAGGGCCACGGCATAGGCGGCGACGCCGAAATACGCCGCCTGGCCGAGCGACGGCAGCCCCGTGTAGCCCAGGAGCACGTCGAGGCTCATGGCGAGGATGCCGAAGATGAGCGCCTGGGTGACGAGGGTCAGCGGGTAGGCGGGCATCACGGGCCCAATGGCGGCCAGCGCCCCTACGACGATCGCGCCGATCAAAGCGCGCCGGCGGATCACGCGACCAGGCTCGACGCGACCAATGACCTAGCCCCTGCCGAAGAGCCCGGTAGGGCGGATGGCGAGGATGAGGGCCATGGGAGCGAACAGCGTGAAGTAGGCCAGCTCGGGAAAGAGCGCCTTGCCGAAGTTGTCGAGGAGCCCGACGAGAAGGCTGCCCGCCATCGCGCCGGGCAGGCTGCCGAGCCCGCCCACGATGACGACCACGAACGCATAGGGCAGCACCTCGAAATCGGCGCCGGGGTAGACGCCGAGGAAGCCGGCGCCGATGACCCCGCCGAGAGCGGCCAGGCCGGCCCCGAGCCCGAAGACGGCGAGGGAGATGCGCGGGACATTGATGCCTACGCCCTGCGCCATCTCGCCGTCGTCCACGGCGGCGCGGATCATGGCGCCCGCGCGCGTCCAGTCAAGGAGAAGCCAGAGCCCGAGACCGACGGCGACGGCCACGCCCACGATGAAGATGCGGTACAGGGGGAAGACGGCGCCGCCCAGGCGCAGCGCTCCCGAGAGAGCCGCGGGCACGGGCAGGTTGTAGGGATCGCCGCCCCAGATCAGGAGCGCCAGGTCCTGGAAGATCAGCGCGAAGCCGATGGTCATGAGCACCTGCCCCAGGTCCTGACCGCGCAGCCGGCGCAGGAAGACGCGCTCCATGGCCATCCCGATCAGCGCGATGGCGACGGTGGCGGCCAGCACCGCCATCGCGAAGCTTCGCGTGCGGAGGGCCACCGTCAGCCCCAGGTAGCCGCCCAGCATGAAATAGGAGCCGTGAGCCATGTTGACGATGCGCATGACGCCGAAGATCAACGAGAGCCCGCTCGACAGCAGGAAGAGGAGCGCGCCGTACGACAAGCCGTTGAACGTCTGGACGACCCAGAAGTCCGGACGCACGCGGCCCTAGACCAGGTGCAGCACGCGGGCGGCGTTGTCGCGGACGACGCGGCGCTGGTCCTTCAGGCTGAGCCCCGTCGTCTTCGCCTGGATGATCGCGAGCGGCCGGTCGTAGCCCATGTCGAAGCAGAAGTCCGTCCCGAGCATGACGCGGTCCGCCCCCACCGTGGCGACCAGATAGCGGAGGGCGGCGGAGTCGTGGCTGATGATGTCATAGGTGAAGCGGCGGAGATAGGCGCTGAAGGGCTTCTTCGCCACCCCCTTCGTCTCCGGCCTCACCCTCTGACCGTGACGGAGACGGCCGTGCAGATAGGGCAGCGCACCGCCGGCGTGAGGCAGGCAGACTTCCAGCTTCGGCAGCCGATCGAGCACGCCGCCGAAGACGAGATGCGCGGCCGCGATGGCGGTGTCGAAGGGGTTGCCGAGGAAGTTGTTGAGGTAGAAGGGGGCGAGCCGCTCGGCGCCGATCACGCGGAGGGGATGCAGCAACACGGGCAGCCCGAGCGCGGCCGCGTGCTCGAAGACGGGAAAGAACGCCGCGTCGGAAAGCTCGCGGCCGCCGATATTGGTGCCCATGTACACGCCGCGGACGCCGGGCAGCTTGGCCGCGCGCTCGAGCTCGGCGAGGGCCCGCGCCGTGTCCTGCATGGGCAGCATGGCGCACACGACGAAGCGGTCCGGATGCGCGACGTGCGCCGCGCTCGCGGCGTCGTTCCAGACGGCGGAGAGGCGCCGGCCGGTGGCGCCGTCGGCCCAGTACACCATCGGCGCGGTCAGCGAGAGCGCCTGCACGGCCACGCCCTGGCGGTTCATCGAGCGGATGCGGAGATCGAGATCCCAGTAGCGCGCCTCGAGCGCCGCCGTGCGCGAGGCGCCGACCACGACGGCGGGGCCCTCCGGGCTCGCGCGGTCGACGCCCGCGCCGAACGGCGCACCCGCCTCCTCGACCATGCGGATGAACGACTCGGGAAAGAAGTGGGCGTGAACGTCGATGCCGAGGGGCGCGGTCATGGGTCGGGATTCTACCTTTAATGCCCGAGCGATGATAGTCTCTAGAGCGCCGTGAGACTGCCCCGCGAGCGCTTCGACTACTCGCCGATGACGAGCCGCCGCCCATGGACACTGCCCAAGGGCGCGCGCATCGCGGTGTGGACCATCGTCAACATCGAGGAGTGGGACATCGAGAAGCCGATGGCCCGCCAGTACCTCACGGCGCCGCAGGGCGTCGCCACCGTGCCCGACGTGCCAAACTGGGCCTGGCACGACTACGGCATGCGCATGGGCTTCTGGCGGCTCCACGAGGCGCTCGTCAAGCGCAAGATCCGCGCGACGACGTCGATCAACGCCCACGTGGTCGAGTCGTACGAGCCGGTGGCGCGGGCCATGCTCGATGCGGGGTGGGAGTTCATGGCCCACGGTGTGATCCAGGGCGCGATGCACCTGCTCCCCGACCAGCGCGCCGCTATCCGACAGTCCGTCGAGATGCTCAAGAAGTTCACGGGCAAGAAGCCCAAGGGCTGGCTCGGCCCGGGACTGACCGAGACCTGGGAGACGCTCGATTACCTGGCTCAGGAAGGGATCGAGTACGTCTCCGACTGGGTCAACGACGACCAGCCCTATGAGATCCGCACGACGGCCGGCCCCCTCGTGTCGGTGCCCTACACGATCGAGCTCAACGACATCCCGATGATGGTGATCCAGCACCACACCTCGTCCGAGTGGCTGCAGCGCGCGAAGGACCACTTCGACCGGCTCTACGCCGAGGGCGCGAAGAACCCGCGCGTGATGGCGCTCGCCGTGCACCCGTACATCTCCGGCGTGCCGCACCGGATCAAGTACTTCGAGGCGGTCTACGACTACATGCGGAAGAAGAAGGGCGTGTGGTTCACCACGGGCGAGGACATCTACGAGTGGTACAAGTCGCAGCGATGACTCGCCGGGGCAAGGTCATCCAGTTTCCAAAGCGGCCGCCGGCGCCCGAGCCTGCGCCCGCTCTGGTCGAGGTGCGCCGCTGCCGCGACCAGTCCGAGGCCCTCGTGGTCCGCGCGCTCCTCGACGGTCACGGGATCCCCGCGGTGATGCGCGGGCAGCTCGTGCAGTCCGTGCACCCGTTCAGCGTGGGCGACGCGGGCGAAGTCACGTTGCTCGTCCACGCGGTCGATGCCGACCGCGCCCGCCAACTCCTCGCGGGCGCCTGACGTGCGGGCCGAGTTCTTGCAAGGGTTCCGGGGGGCCTGACGGCCCGGGGATGCTTTTTGTAACCTATGCCCATTAGAAAGTGAGATTCATTGGACCATGGCGAATACAGGGGAAACGCAGATCAAGGTGTACCGAGCCGAGGATGCGCCCCAGCGAGGGCTGACCGGCGAGGCAGTGGCGGTGCTCGGGTACGGGAACTTGGGCCGTACCGCCGCCCTGAACCTCCGCGACTCGGGCGCCACGGTGCGGGTTGGCAACCGGGAGGATGAATATGCCGGGCGCGCTCGTGACGAGGGATTCGAGGTGGTCCCTCTCCGGGTGGCCGCCTCGGACGATATCGTCTTCCTGCTTCTTCCCGACGAGGTAATTCCTACCGTCTTCGCCGACGAGGTTGCTCCCGCGCTACGGCCGGGAAGCGCCATCGCCTTCGCTTCGGGGTACAGCCTGGCCTACGGTCTCATCAGTCCGCCTGACACCGTCGACGTGCTCCTGGTGGCGCCCCGGATGGCCGGCGTCCAGGCCCGCGACCGATATCTGGCCGGCGAGGGCTTCTGGGCCTGTGTCGGCGTCGAGGCGGACCGCAGCGGGCGGGCGCAGCAGCGGATGCTGGCGCTGGCGGAGGCTCTTGGCGTCCTCCGGGTGGGTGCCATCGAGATGAGCGCCCGGGTCGAGGCGGCGCTCGATCTCTTCGTGGAGCAAAGTGTCGGGGCCATTCTCGGGATGGCGATCATGATGGCCTTCGAGGTCGGCCGCGAAGCGGGCATCCCGGACGAGGCGCTGGTGATGGAAATGTACATGTCCGGCGAGATGGAGGTGGTCTTCCGATCGTTTCGGGAGGCCGGCTTCTTCCGGTCTTCGGAGGATCACGGGCCGACGGCCGTCTTCGGAGGCATCACGCGAACGCTCGAAATGGACCGGGAGGCGATGATGACGGCCTTTCGGAAGATCCTGGAAGATATCAGGAGTGGTGGATTCGCCCGCCGGTTCCAGGACGAAGCCCGTAGTGGATACCCGATGCTCGAGGTGGCCAAGTCCATCATGCACGGCCCCTCGCCCATCGCCGACGCGGAAGAACGTATCCGGCGCCTGGTGGAATCTCCCAAGCGGGGATCGGAGCGGCCGGGCGGCGCGTGAACCCGCAGAAGCGCACGCGCCACGAAGAAGCGTGCGCCTATCCTCGTGCCTGAGCTGCGAGACGCCCTCCGATCGGGTGGTTAGGGAGCCGCGGTGCGGACGCTGATCTGGGCTGTCTATGTCGGCGGCTTGGTCATTGTCGGCGTCCTGGGCGGACGCAGGGCCATGTCGGTCTACCTCGTGACGGGCTTCCTGGTGATCACGTTGTTTCGCCGACCGCTCGTGCTCGCGCTGACTCGGCTTGCCTCGCGGCTCGGCATGATGCGCGAGACCATCGACCGCATGCCGTCGGCGATCCACCTCACTCGAGCCTCCGGGCCCTCGGAGGCCGCTCGCCCAATCCTGGCCGCGCTCGCCGCCGGCAATTTTGTCGACGCGGGCGCGTGGAACATCGCCGAGATGCCCAAGATCCAGGTGGCGTTGATGGTGCAGCGGGAGGAGGGGATCCTCGCCGCCGTCGAATCCGCCTCGCCGATGGGCGCGCACGTCAACCTGCACACGCTGTATCCGGATGGGCTGGTCGCCTCGTTCACGAACAGCGAGCTGCCGTCGCCACCGGCCCTGCGGCCGAACGTCCAGCGCACCCAGGTTCCACGCTGCTCGCCTGATGCGCTCGTGGTGCGGGCTCGCGCGGAACGACCACAGACGCCCTTCCGTCCTCTCTCCATCGAGGAGGCGCCGCGCGTCTACGAGCAGCTCTACGCGGACGAGATCCGCTTCCGCAAGACGACAGGCCGGTAGAGCCTGTTCGGTTGACCTCTCCTGGGTGATCTGGCAGGATCGGCGCGATGGCGCCGGTCGTGATCCGTCCCCACCGCCTCGTGGGCATTCTCGCGCTCGCGCTCGGCCTGAGCGCGTGCAGGCTGCCCTACGTCCCTGGCGTGACCTCGCCACCTCCGGCGGCGGGCGCGACTCTCAGGGATTCCGCCGGCCGCATCGTGGGAAGCGCCGTGCTTCTCCAGGAAAGCGACGGCGTGCGCATTCTGCTCGATGTCAAGGGGCTGGCCCCGGGCGACAAGGCCGTCCACATTCACGAGGTGGGACGATGCGAGCCGCCGTCGTTCGAGTCCGCCGGCGCCCACTTTAATCCGAAGAAGGCCGAACACGGCACGGCCAATCCGCGCGGGCCTCACGCGGGCGATCTCCCCAATATCACCGTCGATGCGACGGGCCAGGGCCACCTCGAAGTCACCAATCCCCTGGTGACCCTCGAGCAGGGGCCGACCTCCCTCTTCACTGCGAATGGCACCGCCCTCGTCCTGCACGAAGGCCCGGACGACATGCGCACCGATCCGGCGGGCAACAGCGGCGCGCGAATAGCCTGCGGCGTCATCGCCCGCGGCGGATAGCGCCGCGAGACCGTTCACGATACACTGGCCGCCCGGCACACTGAGGTGCGGCGCGGCATCCGTTCGACTCGCGGTACTCCCGATCAACAGAGGAGAGTGGGCATGAGGCACGTGAAGCTCGCAGCGGTGGTTGGTGTTCTGGCGCTGGCGCTCGGCGCCGTGAGCGTCCTCCAGGCGCAGCAGCTCAGCGGAGAGTACAAGATCGGCGTGCTCGAGCCGCTGACCGGCAACCTCGCCGCCGAGGGCAAGCGGCACCTCGAGGGCTACGAGATCATGCGCGACCTCATCAACGAGAAGTTCGGCGGCGTGATGGGCAAGAAGCTGGTCTTCGTGACCGGGGACGCCGTCGATCCCACCGCCGCCGCCTCCGAGGCCACGCGGCTGGCCACCCGTGAAGGGGTGAAGATCATCTCGGGCACGTTCTCCTCCACGCTCTGCGGGGCGGCCAGCGAAGCGGCCGCGCGTCAGAACGTCATCTACTGGGAGACCTCGTGCGTGGATCCGCGGCTCACGCGGCGCGGGCTCAAGACCGTCTTCCGCACGGAGATCGACGGCACCGGGTTCGGCTGGTACAACATCGAGTTCATCGCCAAGCACCTGGCCCACCGCCTCGGCAAGAAACCGAACGAGCTGCGCATCGCGTATCTCTCCGAGGATTCTTCGTACGGCCAGAGCGTGACCGAGACGGCGCGCCAGCGCGCCAAGCAGGAATTCGGCATGCAGGAGGTGGCGGCCGAGTACTACACGTTCACCACCAACGACCTGACACCGGTGATTCTCAAGCTCAAGAACGCCAACCCCGACATCCTCCACCACATCGCCCGCAACCAGGACTCCATCATCTTCTGGCGGCAGGCGCGCGAGCAGAACTTCCTGGTCAAGGCGGTCGTGCACGCAGGCGCCACCGGGTACGGCTCGCCCGACTTCGGCAAGGCGTTCGGCAACGACGCCAACGGCCCCTTCGCGCTGCTCGAGCCCGGCCCGGGCTTCATCATCGACGGGATGCGGCCCGAGGGCCAGCGTATCGAGCGCGCCTTCCGCGAGGCCGTGAAGGCCAAGACGGGCGCCGACATCGCGGGCGGGCATCAGCTCGCCGGCGGTGGCCTCTGGGTGCTCAAGCTCGCGCTCGACGCGGCCAAGACCGATGACCCCGAGAAGTTCCGCGCCGCCGTCCTGGCCATGGACATCCCGGTTGGCTCCGCGGTCAACGGCTGGGGCGTGAAGTTCGACGAGACCGGCCAGAACAGCAATCCGCGCGTGCAGCACTACATGCTCCAGTGGCAGAACGGCCAGAACGTCACCGTGTGGCCGGAGGAGTTCACGACCAATCGCGCAAAGTGGATACCGCTCGGCCCCTGGGACCAGCGGAAGTAGCGGCCCGCTCCGCCCCGCCGATCCAGCCGGCGCCCCGGGGACCGTCCCCGGGGTGTCGCGCGTCGGTGGAGCCCCACGCCGCCCGACCATGCACGTAGTCCCCCAGCTCCTCGTCTCCACCATTCTCCTGGGCGGCATCTACGCGCTCATCGCCGTGGGGCTCACGCTCATATTCGGCGTGATGCGCGTCGTCAACTTCGCCCATGGCGAATTCCTCATGCTGGGCATGTACCTCGCCTTCTGGGCGTTCGCGCTGCTCCACCTGGACCCGTACGTGACGCTCGTCGTGTCGCTTCCCCTCATCTTCGGCTTCGGGTGGCTGAGCTACCGCGCGGTGATGCGGCCCGTCATCCACGCCTCCCACAACGTGCAGATCTTCACGACGGTCGGCCTGTCGATCGCGCTCCAGAACCTGGCCCTGGTCCTGTGGACCGCCGACTCGCAGTTCGTGCGCACCAGCTACTACGCGGTCGTCGTGCACCTCGGCAGCGCCGTCCTCAACCTCGCCCAGCTGATCGCGTTCTCCGTCGCGGTGCTCTGCACGGCCGCGCTCTTCGCATTCCTGCGCTGGTCGTACACGGGCAAGGTCATGCGGGCGACCGCGCAGGACAGGGCCGCCGCGTCGCTCATGGGCATCGACACGGGCCGTGTCTTCGCGCTTACCTGGGCGGTGGGCATCACCTGCGTGGGTGTGGCCGGCGTCCTCCTCGCACCGATCTACCCCGTCTACCCGACGGTCGGGCTCCAGTTCGTGCTGATCGCCTACGTCGCGGTCGTGCTGGGCGGGCTCGGCGACATGGCCGGCGCGCTCATCGCCAGCCTGATCGTTGCCGCCGTCGAGGTCATCGGCTCGTACGTGATCGGCACGGCGTGGAAGGAAGTGCTCTACCTGCTCCTGTTCATCGGGATCCTCGTAGTCCGCCCCGCCGGGCTCTTCGGCCAGCGCGGCGCCGAGGCGATCGGCGCGTGAGGGAGGCGTGGCCGGCCGTCGCGTTCTTCGCTCTCGCCGCGCTCGGCCCCGTCCTGGTGCGCGACCCCTTCCTGCTCGACAGCCTCGTCCTCATCCTGCTCTGGGGGTCGACGGCCGCGGCCTGGAACGTGGCCGGCGGCTACGCCGGCCAGGTCTCGCTCGGCCACGCCGCGTTCTTCGGGCTGGGCGCGTATTCCGCGGCGCTGCTCGGGACGAAGTGGGATCTCTCCCCGTGGATCGGGCTCCTCGTCGGCGCCATCCTGGCGACGGCGTTGGGGATCCTCATCGGCTTTCTCAGCAACCGGTTGCGCGGTCCCTACTTCGCGCTCGCCACCATCGCATTTTCGCAGGTGCTGCTGATCGTCGCCAGCCGCTGGCGCGGCTTCACCTCCGGCTCCGAGGGCATCCCCGTGCCCTTCCGTCCGGGGTTCTGGACCCTCGGCATCACTGACAAGCGCGTCTGGGTCGTCATCGTCCTCGTGCTCGCGATCTGCGTGTATCTCGTCGAGCTCTACCTCGAACGCTCGCGCCGCGGCTTCCAGCTCGCGGCGGTCCGCGAGGACGAGGACGCGGCCCTCTCGCTCGGCGTTCCGGCGCTCTGGCTCAAAGTGGCGGCCATCGCGGCGAGCGCCGCGCTCACCGCGGTGGCCGGCGCCCTCTGGGCGCAGTACGTCGGCTTCGTGGACCCGCTCTACGTCTTCTCGGTCGACCTCTCGGTCCGTTTCGCCCTGGCCGCGATCCTGGGCGGGATCGGCACGGCGCTCGGGCCCTTCCTCGGCGCCGCGCTCATCCTCATGCTGGAAACGTACCTGCGCGCGCGCTTCGGGGGTATCGGCGCCGGGCTCGTCGGCATCTACCTGATCATCTACGGCACGGCTCTGGTCGTGATGATGCGGTTCGCGCCTCAGGGGCTGCTGCCCTGGGTCGGCGAGCGGTTCAGGCGGCGCCCAGCCGCGGGATCGACGTCGTGAGCCTGCTCTCCGTCTCGGGCATCACCAAGCGCTTCGGCGGCATCACCGCGAACCGCGACATCTCGTTCGACGTGGAGGCCGGCGAGCTGGTCGGCATCATCGGCCCGAACGGATCCGGCAAGTCGACGCTCTTCGAGGTCATCAGCGGCTTCTATCGCCCCGACGCCGGCGCGGTGAGCCTGGAGGGAGCGCGTCTCACGGGTCTCTCGCCCGACCACGTGTGCCGCCTGGGCATCGCGCGCACGTTCCAGAAGCTCCGACCGTTCGCGGGCCTGACCGTCGTCGACAACGTGATGGTGGGCGCGCTCACCCGCCTGCACGATGTCCGGCACGCGCGGGCGCGCGCCCGCGATCTGCTCGACCGGGTCGGGCTGGCGGAGAAAGCGGATGAGTACGCGCGGACGCTCTCCACCGGTCAGCGCAAGCGCCTCGAGCTGGCGCGCGCGCTCGCGACCGAGCCGCGGGTGCTCCTCCTCGACGAGGTGACGGGAGGCGTCGACCAGCGCAGCATTCCCGGCCTGGTCCAGCTCGTCCGCGACCTGCACCGTGGCGGGCTCACGCTCCTCGTGGTGGAGCACAACATGCGGGTCATCACCGCGGTGGCCCAGCGCATCGTGGCTCTCTACTTGGGCGAGAAAATCGCCGACGGCGCTCCGGACGTCGTGACGCGGGACCGGCGGGTCGTCGAGGCCTACCTCGGCCAGGCGTACGTGGAATGACGACTCCAATGCTGGATGTCGAAGGCCTCGACGTCGCCTACGGCGACTTCCAGGTGCTGTGGCAGGCGGCGCTGCGGGTGGGGGAGGGCGAGATCGTGGCCGTCCTCGGGCCGAACGGCGCGGGCAAGTCGACGCTGATGAACACGGTCTCGGGGCTGATCGCGCCCCGCGCCGGGCGCATCACCTTCCACGGCAAGCGCATCGACGGCCTGCCCGCGCATCGCACGGCGGGCGAAGGCCTCGCCCACGTGCTGGAGCGCCGGCGCCTGTTCCCCTTCCTGACCGTGCTCGACAACGTGCTGCTCGGCGCCCACAACCCCGGCGCCCGCCCGCACCGCGCCGATACCCTGGCGAGCGTCGAGCGCCTGTTCCCCGTCGTCGCCGACCGGCGCACGCAGCTCGCGCACACGCTCTCTGGCGGCGAGCAGCAGATGGTCGCCATCGCGCGCGGGCTCATGGCCCGCCCCCGCCTGCTCATGATCGACGAGCCGTTTCTCGGCCTCGCCCCCGTCATCGTCCAGCAGATGGGCGCCCTCATACGGCGCATCCGGGACGAGCAGGGGATCAGCATCCTCTTCATCGAGCAGAACGTGGAATTGGCGCTCCGGCTCGCGGACCGGGGCTACGTCCTCGAATCGGGCCGCACCATCCTGACCGGGCCGTCGGCGGAGCTGCTCCAGTCCGTCGAGGTCAAGCGCATCTTCCTCGGCGACATCGCGCTCTGATCGCGCGCGCGGATCCGCCTACAGCGTCCCCACCACCGCGGCCGGCCAGGCACGAGCGTCCACGCGCGCGTGCCACTCCTTGATCTTGCCGTCCCGGTCGATCACCACCCCGACGCGTTGCGCGCCCTTGTGCGGGTCGACGTTGGCGCCGTAGGCGGTACCGATCGTCCGGTCGGTGTCGCAGATCAGCGGGAAGGTGAAAGAATACTTCTCGGCGAACTTCTTGTTCTCGGCCGGGGTGTCGAAGGACACGCCGAGGACCACCGCGTTCTTCTGCTCGTACTCGGCTCGGAGGTCGCGGAACCCGCAACCCTCCGCCGTTCAGCCTGGGGTGTCGGCCTTGGGGAAGAACCAGAGCACGACCGGCTTGCCCTTGAAGTCCGAGAGCTTGACCGTCTTCCCCGTGTGATCGCGGCCGGTGAAATCGGGCGCCTTGTCTCCTGGCTTGAGCATGAGTCCTCCTTGTACGGGTGAGATCTGCCTGGTGCTAGCGGTAGAACTGCTCCGCGTTGGGGTCCTTCTTGTCGTTGAAGGCGCGCCCCATCTCCTTCGCCTCGTCGGTGTGATAGTAGTTCGCCACCAGGTGGTCGATGGTCACGCGGCTCAGGCCGAAGGCGCCGTTGTGGCGCGCGTGGAAGGCGGCCTTGAGCGCGGCCAGCGCCTGCGGCCCGCGCTTCTTCAGCTCCTCGCAAATCGCCTCGGTGCGCGCGCGCAGCTCCGCGTGCGGCGCCACCTCGTTGGCAAGGCCCATGGCCTGCGCCTCTTTCGCGCTGTACTTGCGGTTGAGGTACCAGATCTCCTTGGCGCGCTTCCGGCCCACCGAGTCTTCCAGGTACCAGGTGCCGAAGCCCGCGTCGTAGGAGCCCATCATCGGACCCACCTGTCGGAAGGTCGCCTGCTCGCTGGCTATGGTCAGGTCGCACATGTTGGCGAGCACGTTGCCGCCACCGACGGCGAAGCCGTTGACCATGGCGATGACAGGGATCGGCATGAGGTCGATGAGGCCGTAGAGGTCCACCACCGGCGGCGTGTTGTGGTAGTGGAGCTGGCCATCGTTGGGCTCCTTCTCCCCCCCGATGCAGAAGAAGCGGTCGCCCGCGCCCGTGAGCACGACCACCCGTACCCCCGCATCGTTGCGCGCCTCGTTGAGGGCGGCGATCAGCTCGAGCACGGTCTGGCGTCGGAAGGTGTTGCCCTTGTCGGGACGGTTGATGGTCAGCCACGCGATCTGGTTCTTGACCTCGTAGAGAACGTCGGTGTACGCCATGGTCGGGCCTCCGTGCAGCGGGTTAGGTCAGCGTGATGCGAAAGAGCTTGGCCGCGTTGGCCGTGAGCGCATCGCCGAATGCCTCGGGATCGGCGCCGCGAAGCCCGGCGACATGCGCCGCCGTCAGGGCGACGTAGGCGGGCTCGTTGCGCTTCCCACGGTGCGGCGTGGGCGGGAGGTACGGGCAGTCGGTCTCGACGACCAGGCGGTCCTCGGGGACGAAGCGCGCGACATCGGGCAGCGCGCGCGCGTTCTTGTAGGTGACGGGTCCCGCCAGCGAGATGTAGAGGCCCAGATCGAGGCAGCGCCGCGCGATCTCCACGTCCCCGGAGAAGCAGTGCATGACGCCGCCCGTCTCCCGCGCGCGCTCCTCGTCGAGTATCGCCAGCGTCTCGTCGTGGGCGTCGCGGCAGTGGATGACGAGCGGCCTGCCCACGCGACGGGCGATGTCGATCTGCCTTCGAAAGACCTGCCGCTGGGCATCCGGGGGCGAGAGGTTGCGGAAGAAGTCGAGCCCCATCTCGCCGAAGCCGACCACCCTGGGCTCTTCGCGTGCCACACGCTCCATCGACTCGAAGTCGCCCTCGACCGCCTCGGCCGCGTCGTGGGGGTGGATCCCGACCGTGGCCCACACCTCGGGCACCCGCTGCGCCAGCTTCACCACGGCGCCGTTCGTCTCCCGGTCCGTTCCGATCGTCACCATGCCCCGGACGCCCGCCCCCCTCGCGCGCTCGATGACGGCGTCGAGATCATCCGCGAAGTCAGGGAAGTGCAGGTGCGCGTGGGTGTCGAAGAGCCGCATCACGCGCCCATGATAGCTCAGGGCGTGACGGTGAAGCGCAGCCGCCCGACGAGCTGGCCCGAGGCCGTGACGACATCCACGCGGTACCGGCCGGCGAGCGGCGGCTTGAGGTCGGTCTTGCGCGAATAGGTGCGAAAGCCTTCCTTGCGGCCTCCCAGCACCGGTGAGAGCGGCACGCGGCCAATGACCCGCCCATCCTTCCGCCACACGTGCTCGATGGGCTGCTGGAGTCCCGCCGGCGCGTACACCGAGGTATACGCGGCGAGGCCTCCCCAGTCCGCGACCGTCTGCGCGGGAACCGGACTCCCGATGGGCTCGACGGGCTCGAGCATGGTGACGCTCCGGGCGACGGTGGCGCGGGCGACGAAGAGGGGCGCGGGCGGCACGGCCGCCCGCCCGAGCCAGACCGCCGCCATCGCGAGCACGGCGAGCACAACCGACATCGCATACGCGCGCAGCCACGTCTCCGCGCCGCGCTCGCGGAACACCGGCATCATCGCGACCGCCGTCAGCGCGGCCGCGCCCTCGAGGGCCAGGATAGGCCGGATGCCGAGCAGTGGAAGGGCCACGTTGAGCGCGGCGAAGATGGAAAAGGCCAGCAGCGCCTGGTTGAGCCAGCGCCGGGGGTGAACGATGGCCGCGTACCACGGATCGACGGCGGTCACGAGTGCCGCCGCCACCATGCAGGCGAGAAACAGCGCGTTGGGCGAGTCGAGCGTCGCGCTCGCCCAGTAGGCGGGAAGCACGAAGAGCAGGAGGCCGTGATAGAGCGACTGCACGGCGTAGTCGGCGGCGGTCAGGACGAGCTGGCGCCCCCGACGCTCGAGCGGCTGGCGGAGCTCGGTGATCGCGGCTACGAGCAGGACGAGCAGGAGGAGGTAACCCACGATCCAGCCCACGTGAGGCAGCCCGCGCCTGAAGACGAAGAGTGTCGCGAGTCCCAGGCCGAGCGAGAAGACGGAGATCCCCCATCGCGTGAGCCAGCGGAGCCACGTTCGCCGCGAGGCGGGCGCCTCAGCCGGCGGGAGGAGCGGGGGCTCTCGCGGCGGCGGCAAGCCGGGCTTCCCGGTAGAAGAGGAAGACCGCGATGGTGAACACGGTCTGGGTGACGGCGATCACGCAGTCGATCAGCACCTGAACGACGAAATGGTGCACGGCGCCCGCGAGGGCCGACAGCGACATGGCGAGGGAGAAGACGACCACGAAGAGGAAGCCGGTCGTCCAGAAGATGGCCAGGCGGCGCCCGGCCGTGAGCGCGTTGCTGGCGCGGAGCGCGGCACCGAGGGGCGCCCTGTCGACCACCACGAGGGCATCCACGAAGGAGAGCCGGACCAGGAGGATGAGGCCGGGCACGACGAGCGCGATCAGCCCCGCCAGCACGAGCACGCTCACGACGAGGCGCGCGATGAAGATCCGCGGCCATGCGACGAGGCCGTCGACAAGCGCCTGGACATAGCTCGCGGGCTCGCCGCGCTTGATGCGCGCCACCGCCGCCAGCGTCGCGGCCACCACCAGCGGTCCGAAGATGGCTTCCACCATGAGCCCGACGCGGAAGCCGCGGGCGGCCGCGTCCGCTGTGTCCTTCGAGGCGGCGAAGAAGTCGATGTAGTTGATCACCAGGTGGCCGGGCAGCCACACGGTGAGCGCGATGAGCGTGAACAGGTCCAGGTGGCGCGCGAGGAGTCGGAACGTCTCCTCGAGAATGTCCCGGCGCACTACTTGACCTGGGAGCCGGGGGGCACGTCCTTGTCGAGCGTGAGGAGGGCGAGAGTGCCCTCGTGCTCGGCGGCCAGCACCATGCCATTGGACTCGACGCCCATCAAGGTCGCGGGCTGGAGGTTGGCGACGATCACGACCTTGCGGCCCACGAGGGAGCCGGGCTCGTACTGCTCCGCGATGCCGGCGACGACGGTGCGCGTCTCGTCGCCGACCTTGACCGTGAGCTTGAGGAGCTTTTTCGATTTCGGCAGGCGCTCGGCGGCCAGCACCTCGGCCACGCGCAGCTCGACCTTGGCGAAGTCGGCCATGGGGATCCTGGCCGCGCCAGTCGACGACCCCTCACCCGGTTCTCTTCCCTGAGGGGAGAGGGAGGATTTGTCGGGCTCGATTCGCGGGAAGAGTCCGGACACCTTGTGCACGGCGGTCCCAGGGGCGAGCCGGCCCCAGGCGAGGTCGGAGAGCCGTGCGGGAGCGCCGCCGACGGCCGCGCGGATCTTCCCGGCCGCCTCGGGCAGAAAGGGCTCGATGAGGATGCCGATAGCACGCAGGGATTCGGCGAGCGCATAGAGCACGGTGTCGAGCCTGCCGCGCTTCGACGGGTCCTTGGCGAGCGCCCATGGCGCCGTCGCGTCCACGTAGCGGTTGACCACGCCGAGGAACTCCCAGATGGCCCCGAGCGCCCGCTGGAATGCGAATTCCTCCATGGCCTCGTCGACGTCGAGCGCGGCCCTGGCCAATGCGGCGCGTACCACTGCATCCTCATCCGTCTCGGGACCCGGCGACGGCACGCGCCCGCCGCCGAAGTTGACGATCATGGTCGTGGCGCGGCTGGCGAGGTTGCCGAGGTCGTTGGCAAGGTCGGCGTTGAGCCTGCCGACGAGCGCCTCCTCGCTGAAGCTGGCGTCGAGGCCGAAGTTCATCTCGCGCAGGAGGAAGTAGCGGAAGGCGTCGTGGCCGTACTTGTCCGTGAGCTCGAACGCCTCGACGACGTTGCCGACCGACTTCGACATCTTCCCGCCCCCGATCGTCCAGTAGCCGTGGACGTCGAGGCGCTTGTAGAGCGGGATCCCGGCCGCCTTGAGCATGGTCGGCCAGTAGACGCCGTGGGGCTTGAGGATGTCCTTGCCGATCAGGTGCTCGGCATGCGGCCAGAACTCCTTGTAGAGCGCGCCATCGGGGTAATCGAGCGCCGAGACGTAGTTGATCAGCGCGTCGAACCAGACGTACGTCACGTACTGGTCGTCGAACGGCAGGGGAATGCCCCACTGGAGGCGCGCTTTCGGCCGGCTGATCGAGAGGTCCTGGAGCGGCTCGCGCAGGAAGCCCAGCACCTCGTTCCGGTACCGCTCGGGCTGGATGAAGCCCGGGTTGTCCTCGAGATGCTTGATCAGCCAGTCCTGGTATTTCGACATCTTGAAGAAGTAGTTCTTCTCCTTGATGAAGGTGAGCGCCGTCTGGTGGTCGGGGCACTTGCCGTCCACGATCTCCTTCTCGGTGTAGAAGCGCTCGCAGCCGTAGCAGTACCAGCCGCCGTACTCGCCGAAGTAGATCTCGCCCGCGTCGTAGAGATTCTGGAGGATCGCCTGGACGACCTTCGCGTGGCGCGGCTCCGTGGTGCGGATGAAGTCGTCGTTGGTGATGCCGAGGCGCTGCCACGTCTCGCGGAATGCGCGCGAGATCTGGTCGGCGTAGGCCTGCGGCGTCATGCCGGCGGCGGCCGCGACCTGGGCGATCCTGTCCCCGTGCTCGTCGGTGCCGGTGAGGAAGTAGACGCGATCCCCGCGCAGGCGGCGGTACCGGCACATGGCATCGGCGGCGATGGTGGCGTACGAGTGCCCGAGGTGCGGGCGCGCGTTGACGTAGTAGATCGGCGTGGTCAGGTAGAAGGTGCGGTCGGCCATCTAGTCCTTACTTCGCGATCCAGGCGTTCCAGAAGAAGAGGTAGGGGCCCGGCTTGAAGCCGCGGACCTCCTTGCGCGTCACCTGGAGCTCGAAGTAGTCGCCGAACTTGATGCGCCCGACGTCCTCGTAGAAGAGCGCCTGGACCTTCTCGATGAGCGCGCGGCGCTTCTTGGGGTCGGTCTCCCGCGCCATCTCGGCGAGGAGCTTGTCCTTTTCCTCGAGGCACCACCAGCCCGGCCAGTTGCACTGGAACGGCGTGGCGATGGCAGGGTCGGGTGCGAGCGTGAAGCCCGTGGAGAAGATGTCGAAGAGCTCGGGCTTGCCGCGCCGCTGGACGAGCGTCGCCCAGTCGAGGACCTGGAGGTCGACCTTGAAGCCCACCTCCTCCATCTGCTGCGAGGACATGAGCGCCGTGTTGTACATCCACTCGTATTCCTTGGTGGTGATCCAGCGCACGGGCTGGCCCGTGTAGCCGGCCTCCTTCAGGAGCTGGCGCGCCTTCGCCTTGTTCTTCTGGTTGTAGCCCGCCGTGCCGGACAGCGAGTAGAACTGCGGCTGCTCCGGCGAGAACACCGCGCCGTCGAGCCGGTAGTAGCCCTTGTTACCGATGCCGGCCGACATGATCGGCTCCATGTCGAGCACGGCCTGGAAGGCCTGGCGCACCTTCTTGTTGGCCATGACGCCTTCCTTGTGGTTCGGCACGGCCGTGATCCAGCCGTACGGCTTGACGATGTGCGCCTCGAGGTCGGGCTTGCCCTTGATGCGGTCGGCCTGGTCCTGCCGGATGCTCTGGGCGAAGTTGTACTCGCCCGTCTCCGTCCCGGCGAGCCGGACCGAGGCCTCGGGCACGGGAATGAAGTAGATCTCGTCGAAGTATGCCGTGCGCTTGCCGCCGTAGCCGTTGGGCGGCTCCGAGCGGGCCGAGTACTCCTTGAAGCGCGCGAGGCGAACGTGCCGGTCGGGCTTGTGCTCGACGAAGCGGTAGGGGCCCGTCCCGATGTACTCCTTGACCGGGCCGTCGCCCGCGGCGGCCATGGCTTCCTTGGGATAGATCGCCGCGCCGTTATTGGGCAAGCCCAGCGCGAAGAGGAGGGAGCCCGAGGGCTCCTTGAGATAGATCACGACGGTAGAGGGGTCCTTGGCCTCGATGGCCTCCACGTTCTTCCAGATCGCCTTGCCCGGCGTGGCGAGCTTGGCCCAGTGCTGGAGCGAGGCCACCACGTCGGCCGAGGTCATCTCCTTGCCGTTGTGAAAGTGCACGCCCTTGCGCAGCGTCATGGTGTAGCGCCGCCCGTTGTCCGCGATCACGTGCCCTTCGGCCAGCATCGGTATCGGCGAGAGGTTCTTGTCGTACGTGTAGAGCGTTTCGTACACGTGCCACATGATCTGCTGCGTGATGACCGCGGTCGTCACGTGGAGGTCGAGCGACGGCGCCTCGCCGATCATGCCGGCCTTGAGCACTCCACCCATGCGCGGCTGCTCCTGCGCGGTGACGGCGGGCGCGGAGGCGAGAAGGACGACGGCGGCGAGCGCGGCGAGTCGAATGATCATGGGTGACCTCTCAGAGCGGCTGGATGTGCGGGCGGCCTTCCCAGGTCAGGGCTTCGAGCGGCACCTCGGCCTCGGTGCCGTCCTGAAAGCCGACCACCACGGTCTGCTTGAGCACGCGGAGCGAGCGCACCTTGCCCGTCATGCACCCCTGCCCGCCGCAGTCGGCCTGGCAGGCCGAGCCCACCTTGGGCAGGTGCTTGCGCAGCTGGTCGTAGGTGGAGAACTCGTAGAGCAGGCAGCACTTGAGCCGGCCGCAGTTGCCGAGAAGCCGGCTGTCCGTGAGCGGCATGTCTTGCGCCTTGGCCATCCTGACCGAGATCGGGTCGAACTTCTTGAGATACGAGGAGCAGCAGAGCTGCCGCCCGCAGGGACCGATGCCGTCCATGAGCTTGGTCGTGTCGCGCGCGCCGATCTGCCGCATCTCGATGCGCGCGTGGAACTCGTGGGCGAGGTCGCGCACGAGGTCCCGGAAATCCACGCGGTCCTCCGCGTTGAACAGCACGGTGACGCGGCGGTGCCTGGGATCGATCTCCACGTCCACCACCTTGAGCCGGAGTCCCCGCCCCCGGGCGCGCCTGCGGCACGCCTCGGCGTGCTGGAGCTCGCGATCGCGGCGGTCGCGCCACTCCGCCACCTCCGCGTCGGTCGCGCGGCGCACCACCTGCCGGTAGAGCCGGCCCCGCTTGAACTCGGGTAGCGGGCGCTTGGGCCGCCTGATCTCGCCGACGGCCGTGCCCTGGCCCGTCTCCACGACGACGAAATCGCCGACGGCGAGGTCTTCGAAATCGGTCAGGTGGTCCTCGGCCTGGAGAGGCACGCGCATCCGCACGCCGATCAAGTATGGCAGCTGAGCCACCGGCTCTACCGCCGCCTCTGTGTCAGGGGTCTCGCTCATGGTGGTCCTTACGCCGCCTTGGTCAGGCGGCTCAGCAGCACCTCGACGGTGAGCCGAGGTGAGACGTTTCCGTAAATGGCCTGCCATGCTTCGCGGCAGGCGGAGAGACCCGCCAGCACCTCGTCCAGCGAGCGCGGCGGGCCTGAAGTTTGCGGGAATACCGCGAGGCGTGCATCCGCTCCGGCGTGCGCGCAGAGAAGGTCCCGGTACCACAGCCAGCACGTCTCGACCGCCGCCAGCGCCGCTTCGCGGTCGCGTCCGACGGCCTCGCCGATCTGGAGGATGGCTTCGACGCCGCGCGCCTGCGCCTGCGCGAGCCATTCGAGCGCGCGCTCCCGGTCTGGGCCGGCGCCGCCGGGCAGGAGCGCGAGGCCACCCTCGGCAGCGCGGGGCCGGAAGCGGACGATCTGGCAGCGCGAGAGCACCGTCGCCGGCAGCGCGCGGGCCTGGCTCAGGACCAGGACGATCACGGTGCGCGCCGGCGGCTCTTCGAGAGTCTTGAGAAATGCCTGCGGCGCCGCGCCGGTCATGGTCTCCGCCTCGTCCACGATGAAGACCTTCCAGGGCGCCTCGGCGGGCTTGAGCGACGCCATCCGCTCCAGCTCGCGGATGTTCTCGACACGTATGGCGGGCGTGCCCTTGGCATTGCTCGCGGGCGGCGTGGGGCCGAGGAGGTGGACGTCGGGGTGGAGGCCGCGGTCCACTCGGGAGGCGGCGGCGCCGCCCGCCGGCGCCACCAGCGCCTTCGCGAAGGCCAGGGCCGTCGTCCTGCGTCCGGCACCCTGCGGACCGATGAAGGCCCAGGCGTGCGCGATACGGCCGCCTCCAAGGGCGCGGCGCAGGAGCTCCACGGCCTCGGCCTGGCCGTCGATCCCTTCAAGCGCCACGGCGCGCCTCCTGTCTCGCAAGCAACCCTTCGACGGCGCGGACGACCGCGGCGTGGAGCTCGTCCTTCGGCGGCGTGGCGCTGAGCACGACAACGCGGTTCTTCTCCCCGTGCGCGATCTCGAGATACCCCTCGCGCACGCGGCGGTGAAAGGCCATGTCCATCTTCTCGAAGGCGTCGAGCCGGCGGTCGCTGATGCGCTTGAGACCTTCGGCGGGGTCGAGGTCGAGGAGAATCGTCAGGTCTGGCATCACACCGCCGGTGGCGAGCGCGTTGAGATCCCGGATGATCTCCAGGTCCATGCCGCCGCCGAATCCCTGATAGGCGAGCGTCGCGTCGGCGTAGCGGTCGGAGACCACGACGGCGCCGCGCCCGAGCGCGGGGCGGATGACCTGGGCGACGTGCTGCTGGCGGGCGGCCATGAAAAGGAAGGTCTGCGTGAGCGGCGTCGGGGGCCCACCGTCCTTCTCGAAGAGCCCACGGATGGCCGAGCCGAGCGGCGTTCCGTCGGGCTCGCTGGTCAGCACCACCTCGAGCCCGCGGGCCTCCAGCCACTGCCCCAGGCGGCGGCAGTGCGTGGACTTGCCCGAGCCTTCCACGCCCTCCACGGAGATGAAAAGACCGCGCATGGGCGTAACTCTAACAGATTGAAAAGCCACGTGTCTCTCGACTTCCCCACAGTGCTGTGGTACGACTGGCGGCATGGAAATCCAGGAGCTGCTGGAGCGACGAGTCGCCCGCTTCACCGATCGCGTGGCCGACTGGGACGCCTTCGCCGACGCGCGAGTCGAAGGCTTCCGCCGGGCCCAGCATCGCTTCATCGGCGCCGGCGCCTCGGGCAAGGGGGACGCCAGGGCCATCCCTGCCGAGCACTTCACCCTGTCCATCATGTACGTGCCTCCCGGGCAGGGCAACGCGCCCCACACGCATCCCGTCGAGGAGGCTTTCTTCATCCTCGAGGGCAAGGTCAAGGTCTTCATCGAGGACGGCAAGGGCGCGCGGGCGGAGACGGTGCTCGGCAAGTGGGACTGCATCTCCTGTCCCGCCGATGTCATCCACGGCTTCGAGAACGTGGGCCTGGAGGGCGCGTATCTCCAGGTGATGCTGGGCGCCGGCCGGCCGGGGCTCATGGGTTATGCCGACCCCGAGCTCGCGAAGCAGCGCGACGCGCATCTGAAGCCGACCAGCGCCTGAGCGCTCCCCTGGACCCCGGCACGAAGCTGGCCGGCGCGCTGGTCGGCGCCTCCGTGCGGCGAAAGGAAGACGCCCGTCTCCTGCGCGGCGCTGGCCGCTACACCGAAGACATCACGCTGCCGGGCATGCTCTGGCTGGCCGTCGTGCGAAGCCCCCACGCTCACGCGCGCGTCACGCGCATCGATGCCGCCGCGGCCGGGCGGCTACCGGGCGTCGTCGCCGTCTTGACACGGGCCGAGCTGCCCGAGTGCGCGGGCTCGGTCCCGCCGCTCGTGCCCGCGCCAGAGTTTCCCCGATATCACCACTCCGTGCTGGCCGCGGATCGCGTCATGCACGCCGGAGAAGGCGTGGCCGTCGTCGTGGCGAACACCTCCTACATCGCCGCCGACGCTGTCGACAGCGTGGCGGTCGACTATGAGCCGCTGCCGGCGGCGAGCTCTCCCGAGGCGGCGCTCGCCACCGGCGCGCCGCGGGTCCACGACGATTGGCCCGGCAACCTGGCGGGAGTGTCCGAATCCGTCATGGGCAGCGTCACCGATGGCTTCGCCTCGGCCGATGCCGTGGTCGAGATGCGCCTCTACTATCCACGTGTCGCGGGCATGCCGATCGAGCCGCGCGCCATCCTTGCCTCCCACGACGCGGCCACGGGGCTCTTGACCGTCTGGCTCTCGACCCAGGTGCCCTTCGCGGTGCGCAGCGCCATCGCAGGCGTGCTCGGCATGGCCGAGGAGCACGTGCGCGTCGTTGCACCCGAGGTGGGTGGAGGCTTCGGCGTCAAGGGCCACGTCTATCCCGAGGACATCCTGGTGGCGGCGGTGGCGCGCCGTCTCCGTCGGCCGGTCAAGTGGATCGAGACGCGGAGCGAGCACTTCCTGACGGCGGCCGCCGACCGCGATCAGCAGCACACCGCGCGACTGGGCGTCAGGAAGGACGGCAGCATCGTCGCTCTCGAGACGGAGTTCACGCGGGATCACGGGGCGCACCCGACGCTTGGCGAGGCCATCACCTACAACACGATCAACCACCTCGTCGGCCCCTACCGCGTCCCCAACTACCACGGCGTGGGGCGCAACGTCGTGACCCACAAAACCTTTGCCGCCGCGTATCGCGGCGCGGGGCGTCCCGAGGCCAATTTCGTCCTCGACCGCCTCCTCGATCGGGCCGCGCGGCAGATCGGCATGGACCCGGCGGATCTCCGCCGAAAGAACCTCGTGCGGCGCGAGGAGATGCCGTGGCGGACGGGGCTCAGCTATCGCGACGGTGTGCCCATCGCCTACGACCCGGCCGACTACCCGAAGATGTTCGAGCTCACGCTCGACAAGCTCGGCTACGCGGCCTGGCGCTCCGAGCAGGCCGGGCGCCGCGGGTCGTCCCGCCCGATCGGCATCGGCATCTCCGCCTACGTGGAAGGCACCGGCCTCGGCCCCTTCGAGGGCGCCAACGTCCGCGTGGACCCGGGCGGCACGGTTTTCGTGGACATCGGTGTGTCGTCCCAGGGCCAGGCTCACGAGACCACGCTCGCGCAGATCTGCGCGGATGCGCTCTCGGTGCCCATCGAGCAGATCGTCATCCGCGGCGGCGACACCCAGCTGGTCGGCTACGG
>WNFO01000763.1_pt1 | contig 40313 bp, 37 predicted proteins | sample 5400251 | NCBI WGS metagenome assembly WNFO01 (sample SAMN13153354, study PRJNA577476) | soil metagenome | isolation source: 100 cm saprolite under Madrone tree | place: USA:California | collected 2016-06-14 | reverse complement strand
CAATTTTCATCGGAGGAATTGTTGGGTTTGGCCTTTGGTTCTGGCTGATCGCCCGTTGCTCCATGGGCCGCGTCGCACCATTCGGCCTGCTGCTTCCGGTGTTCGCCTTGATTTCGAGCGTGTTGTTCCTTGGCGACCGGATGACCCCAAAGTTGATTGTCGGTGGGCTGCTCGCGATCTCCGGCGTCGCCATTACACAAGTAAGACCGACCGCTCGACCAATTTAGAAGTCGCGTCGTGGCAACTCCCGAGTTTGGCACATCGCGTCGATCCGGGAAGCTGCTCGGGGTGACCGCTATTGAGGGGCAACCGGACCACCCTGCGATATCCGGAGGTCCGCGATGCGTAGTGCAAAATCGCAGAGCGTCGCAGACTTGCCGATTGGGGCGCATCGCGGGCTGCGGCATCATAGGGGAATCGCGAAGCAATAGTGCCCATCTTCATGGGCCGTGGCGCGGCATTCGCGCCAGCGCAGGTTGTCACTGCGGTTCCTCAACATCTCGATACCAGCACACCACCTCGCAGACAGCCAACTAAGCCTTGACCGCTCCTTCAGAACGAAGGCGAAGATGAGTCCGACAACGAATCGGCCGCTACGATCGTTTTTGCATAGTCGGCTCGCTTGGCTCTCTTTAGGCTTATTTGTTTCACCAGCCTTAAGAAAGGGATCAGTCATGTCGAGTCGATTTCTTGTCTCGCTCGCCGCATCCGCTATCGTCGGCATCGTGTGCATCGCAACTATCTCGACCGACGCCTTCGCATATCGAAGAGGCGTGGGAGTTGGTCGCGTTGGCGGTTACCACGGTGGTGTCTATCGCGGCGGCGTTTATCGTGGTGCAGCCGTACGCCGTGGAGTGGCGGTAGGCGTCGGAGCTGCTGCGGTGGGAGCAGCTGCCGCTGGAGCTTACGGAGCTTATCGCTGCGGATACTATCCCTATGGACCGTGCTACTAAATTGATGCAGGACCGCGCCAACATGTCGGCGATGTTGGTCCCATTGCGGCCGGGGCATTGGCGCGAAGAAGTAGGGCCGCCTCAGTTGGCGGCCTTACTTCTTCCAAACCGGCGCTCAGCGCCCGCGCAATCAAGGAGAAATCACTAACATCCTTAGCAGTATCTCATCGTTCGCCCTTGGTCCCGGAGGTTGTCGTGACGCCACCTGCTACCGGTTTCGCGGATTTCGAGCCATCGTAGCTTCCGCCGGTTCGGCTCACCGATCTGGCGGGCGTTGCGGATCGGAGAGCTTGTGCCTGGTCTTGAATCTCCCAGCCGCGGTGAACGACCGAGCCTGGGACTTGAAGGGGGAACTCGCCGGTTTGTGCTGTGGCCATCAGCGTCGAACCTAACACGGACGCTGTGAGGATCGCCGGGTATGCAATTTGGGCCCGCATGTCGGTGTTCCCTTGGCTTGTTTGGCACGGATGCCTCAATCCGCCGAGCCAAATAGCATTCGCCCATCTTGTCTATGCAAAAACGGCTCCCTTTTGTTGGCCACAAAAGATTTGTCGGTCCGTTTTCGCATAGAAGCAGGCCGCCGGCTCCGAAGAAAGCGGAGAGCCGAAGAGCCAGACCGAGTAGGAGGCCTGAGATGCCGATCTCATTCTCGATGATAGTTTTGAGCTCTCAATTGGTCATTGCAGTGACAGATCAAGTGCCGAAGTTTGATATCGCCGAGAGTTGCAAACTCGATGTTACTGCCACGACCGGACCCACCGACAATCAACCAGTAAAGAGTTGCATGAATGACGAGCAGAAGGCGCAGCGGCAGCTCGCAAGCCAATGGTCCACATTCCCGGCCGCAAACAAAGCACAGTACGGCAGCATGGAGGCCATTGGTGACACACCAGTCTGCTGACATGCCTCCAAGTGGATCGGATCGCCAAATAACGGTTCCCTCGCTTCGCCGTCACGCGATACCTCAAAGCGGCATGAGAGCGTTGCGAAGCGGCGCGCTGGAGATTTGCATCAGACCCGAAAACGGCTGGCCCAGCTCCAGAACCAGGTAAATCGCGCCGGCGGCCGACAGCGCAAAAACGAACAGCGAGCTAAAAACGATTGCATTTGGTTTCGTAAACAGGCCGAAGGTACCAAAGATGATGGTGAGCCAGAAAATCAGAACGACCAGGAACGGCATCGGGATTGAGTTGTTCGTTTGCGCGAACAGCAGCAAGCGGGTTTGCGCAATGTCGGTGGCGATCTGTATGGCCCTGGCTTGCAGGGAGCGCTGCGAATCGTTCTGCGGCGATAGCTGCTGAAGTTTCGCAAAGAATGTTTCGCTTTCGCTGCTCGCCGCGAACGGGTTAGCCTTGGTAACGGCAGAACTGTTCTCACGCCACATTCGATCGGCTAAGACAACGACGCCCCGCCGCAACAGATTCCGTGGTGCGTTCGTCTCCGGTCCATACTCCGTCAGCAGATTGTCGAGCAGGACAATATTGCTCGTCATATGCGTGACTTGAGTGCTCTGTGTGTCGTAAGAGCTCTTTGCCGAGGCGATCAGGAGGCCGAGGACAAGCGCGGCGATCGTCCCGATGAGGCCCGTGCCCAGCCTGACAAAATCCTTGTCATCCGTGCTCAGGTGATGCCCGGGAAGGAACATCCCGAGTAGGGCCCCACCTGTGATGCATGCAAACGTGACGCAGGATAACGCGATCGCATTCATGATTCACCATTGTCCTGAGACAGCGGCCATCGCTCTGTTGGTTGTCTAATTGGCAACAGAGCGCCCGGATGACCCTGGCGATGCCGATGCGTCCTGGAATATCAGTACACCCTGCGGCGAACAACGGCACCCCGCGGCGCGACAACCGCACCGGCAGGACGGACGACAGGCGCTCTCACCACGGCAGCCCCGCCGCCGGCGGCGACGCAGCCTGCGCGAACCACCCCACGCGCGCAAACAACGGCGCTCGCTTCCATCGCGCTCAGGGCAATGAGGCTTGCTGCCAGCAATACCGGAATCATCAGATGTTTCATGACGGCTCTCCTTGGTTGTTATCCTGTGGCGAGGTCACTTCCGCTTGGTGTGGCGACTTCCTGGCACCTAGGCCACGGAGGCAACGGCGGGTCTCTTCGCGAGCAAGGCGCGCCGGTCGTGAATCAAGCTCTCCAGCCGATGGGCTGCCACGTTCAATGTGACAGCATCGACCGCGCTCTCGTCTCCGGCAGCGGATTTGGCGCGCTCCGCCTTTAGGATGTCGTCGATTTCTTCTTCGATCTCCGACAATTCGGCGTCTGTGTTGACCTTCCGAATTCGGCGCACCAGGGCATAAAGCGAATCCAGCGGGCCTTCGGGCGCGGACTTGCCGATGCCCAGGAATTTCCACCCCGCGGCAAGGATGGTGGCAACGCCGCCCAGCACCATCGGCGTCAGATAGATCCAGTTGCCGTATTCATCCATGAAGCTCTGCGTGGTGCTGTTGTAAACGGCAGCCGCTCCAGGGTGCAGCGGAAGATAGGCATCCTGGTCGGTGCTGGGTGCGGTGATCTGCGCGAAAATCGGCTGCTCGCGCAGAAGATCCCTGCGCACCCTCATGATCGCTTGCGTGAGGCTGGTGACGAGATCGGTGCCGAGCTTCTTGTGCGCCACCAGATATAATGAAGTCCGCAAGGTCGTCAGGTCATCGTCCGGGACCGGTGGCGATCCCCGCAGCGTGCCCTTGGGGACGTCGAAACTTTCAAAGGCGCGTTCGGCCTCGGCGATTGCCGCCGCGGAGTCGATTGGGATCAGTACAGGCGCCTTCTTGTGATCGAGCTGAAAAAAACCGCGAACGAGAGCGAGGTAGTTTTCGGCGAGCGGGATAGCGACAAGCAGGGCACTGACCTGTTTTGACTGAATGGCTGGCCGGACGTCCGCCAAGGCAAGGTTCTTGAACGCAACTTTTGCGTTCGCCAGATCGTATTCCTTGGTCAACACATCGACAATCTTGGCGTTCGCTGCGCCGCCGACGACGCCGACTGTATGTCCCTTCAGGCCGTCGATACCGTCGATGGACGATCCCGGCGGCGCTATGATCAGCACGACCACATGGCTGACGACGACAACAGCTTGCGCCTGCGACAAGTCGCCGACGTCGCCGCGAACCACGGCGAGATCGACTTTACCCGCAGAAAAAGCGTTAGCGGCCTCAAGTGCTGTGCCGCTGTCGATAACCTTGAGCCGCACCGAGGCGTTGGTCGAAATGAGCTCGCTTGCGATCGCTGACATTGCCTTGGCGGCCTCGCCGTCGATCGAGCCGACCGCCACGCTCAGCGTTGCCGGGCGTGTGTAGTACCGATAGGCAAGGAGACCGGCGCCAGCGGCAAAAACGGCGACACCGATAAGCAGGAAAAAACGAAGCCAAAGCGGCAATTTCGTCGACATCATGCCGGTCACTCCAAAAGCTGTGCCGAATACCCGCCGCCGCAGCCTTAGTCGTAAAGTCGTTTGCCGTAAGATACTAAGAGCCTCGTAGTTCCACTATGCGAAAACCGGCAGGCGCCGAGAAAAGCTTGAGAATGACGTGGCCAGCGCTTCACGAAATGAAGATCAGGTTGGCGGCGGCATATACCTGTCTCTTCGCACGAAAAATAGCTCATACAAATTATCGTCACCAATGGCTCGGCTGATCTCTTTCAGTGCAAAGAACGGCATCAAAACGACGAACATCACGAGTCCCACAACAAGGATACCTCTCAAGCTTCCTCCACCTATGTCGGGAATGCTTTCCGTCGCCGTCTTGCCGTGCCACATCCCGATCAGCGTTTCCTCAATGAGGTAAAACGACATCAATATTATTGAATATATCGCCGACTTTAGCACAATCGGGTAGATGAGAGGCTTTTGGTCCAGATTCTCTGCGACGTGAAACATTTCCGCGGTCAGCATGACCTTTGCTAACAGCCATGCATTGATGAAAGCGAATCCTTGATGAAAGAGCAGGTTCGGTTCGTTCAAGACGAAGGATTTGTGAATTGAGAACAAGCCAAGCAAGACCCAGAGATAAACGAATATCCAGAGTAATCTCCGTCCTTCGACGATCCCCTTTGCCTTGATTTGATTAATTCGATCGGCAAACATCTTGTGATCTCCCTCAGACAGCAACCAAGATCTTTCCGTCGATGACTTTTGCGGGGTATGAGGCGACGCCGTAGCCGGGTGAACTGAGTGTGCTGCCGGTCGTCACATCGTAGCGCCAGCCGTGGGCCCGACAGGTGACGACTTTGCCATCCAGCTCCCCGGTACCCAACGACGCTCCCTTGTGGAGACAGCAATCTTCCATCGCATAGACGGTTCCATCCACGTTGAAGATCGCTACCTCCTTGCCAGCGACAGTGAAGCACATGCCTGTGCCAGGCGGGACTTGCTCCAATCGTGCCGCTTCGACAAAATCCATGATCATTGCCTTACCGCCGCGGGATGTCAGTTGCTCCGCCTGAAACACTCCAATTCTTCCGCAAGGATCGGCACGCCGAGATTGCAGGCTTGCGCGCCCTGAACGACGCAGAGCTTCAGCACCTCCATGATCTCTTCCATGGTCGCGCCTGCTTTCAGCGCGCCCTTGATATGGCGACGCGTTCCGGGAGCGTACATGTGGGTGTAGGATGCATCGAAGGCGATGCTGAGAAGCTCGACCTCCTTGGGCGTAAACGTGCCGCTGCCATAGATCGCGACGCCGGTCGCCATGAACTCGTCGGTCCATACCGGATCAAGCTCAAAGAACGGATCCCATGCCGTGTTCCATTGGCCCACCGCCCGCATCTTGTCACAGGCCGGAGTCGGCGGCGCGTTCTTAGGGGTCGGTTTCGCACCTGCGGCCCTGGCTTCCTCAAGCAGAATAGGCGCGGCCAGGCTGCACGAATGGATCGAGAGCAGCGACGCCATCTTCAGGATCGTCAGGACTTGTTCGCGGGTCGCACCCGCCGCCAGCGCGGCGCGGATATGCCGGCGCGTGCCGTCGGGGTTGAGGTTGGTGCAGGCCGCATTCAAACCGACGCTGACCAATTCGACGAACTTGTGTGGCAGAACACCTGTGGTCCACGGGTTCGTCGTCATTTTCTCGCAAGTTGCTGCCCACGTCGGGTCCCATTCGCCTAGTTTGGCCAATGCCGGGTCCCAGGGGCCGCTTTCGCGCAGTTGGTCGATGGTCGACTCTTTTACGTTGCTCGCCATTTTTGCCTCCGAGAAAGGATATTTACGCTGGCGAAGGCCGAGGGTCCTGCACCCGTCGTTGGAGTGCGGGACCCTGACGGGAAGTTACTCCGCTGCCTGCTGAGTGGGCGGCGGCATCAGACAGGCCGCGATCGGGTGGGAGTCGCTGCCAACCACGCCCCTTGTCAGCTTTCCGTCCGTCTCCCAGAGCAGGAAGCCCGGGTTGTATTCCGTGGGGTTGGGCGGCAGACCGAGATTCCTCAGCGTCTCCTCCACGCTGTCGTACCAGACGCCGATCTTCATCATCTGTCGCGCCTCTTCGGCCGTCGCCACCTTGCGACCGAACTCCTTGCAGATGCGCACCGCCCCCTCGACCTGCTTGATTGATGGGGAGCGCTTGCGATCGGCGCCCCAGATGTTGTCCTCGTTACCGACCCGCACGTGCTGCCCGAGGACGATCGCCATTGCCGATAGTGAGATCAATCCGCGCATGCTGGACCAGAACGTCGCAACCGCGCCTTGCGGCGTACGGCGAACCATCTCCATCCAGTCGAACGGATTCCGGCCGAGCGTGCCGCCGCCATAGCCCGCGAGCGCCATGTTCAGCGGCCCCATGTATACGCCGGCCCGGATCAGCCGCTCGATGATCTCGATCTGGTGCACGTGTGCCGGCACGAAATAGGGTTGGATCTTGTGCTGGCGGAGCCGCTTGAGGTGCTCGAGGTAGAAGGCGGGCGTCGAGTCCACCACCATGCCGGCCCACGCGGCCTGCACTTTGGGATCATCGAGGTGGGTTCCCTTGACGTCTTCCTTGCTCATCATCGAGACGACATCCCACAGCGAGGTGCCGGTCGAGACCGTGACGCAATCCGGCTTCGGATCGAGTTCCGTGAGCATATGGCGCGTGTCGTAGCTCAGCCATTTGGCTTTCGCGTCCTCCCCCTTTGGCGAGAACGAGATCGAGCCACCGACCTGGAGGATCATCTTCGGTACGGCCTTGCGCAGAAGTCCGATGAAGTAGTTGTACTGTTCGAAATCCACCGAGCCTTTTCCGGTCGCGGGATTGCGCACGTGGACGTGCAGCACGGTTGCGCCGGCATTGTAGCAGTCGACCGCGGTCTGGACCTGCTCCTCCCAGGTGACGGGAATGTCGGCGTCGCCGGGCAGCCATTGCGGGCCGAACGGCGCCACTGTGATGATCAAGGGTGCCATGTTTTCTGGAAGTATTGAATCGTCGGTGTAGTACATATTGGTACTCCTCTGAGTGCTAGTGGTGCTTTCTCTCCGATTTCAACGGCATCTTCCGACTTGCATATTTTCCCTTCGAATTTTCCGTGAGCGCTAGTCGGGCTCCAGAGGCGGAAACGCGGCCTTGTCCGGCTGCCAGACGGCGAAGATGTTTCCCTCGGGGTCGGCGACGACCGCGTACCAGGCCGTTTTCGGTACGGCCGTCTTTGGACGCAGTACCTCTCCGCCAAGGCGGATCACCTCGGCGACCATGCGATCGAGCGAGTCGACGTGAACGTAGTGCACCCAGCTGCGCGGCCCGGGGAACGGCCGGTATGTCAGGCCGCCGTTGAGACCGTCAGCCGTATTCGCACCGCTTTGAATCCGCCAATAATCGATACCGGGCGCTTGCTCGATCCGCCAGCCGAGCAGGCTCTGGTAAAATTCAGCCAGCTTTGGCGGATGCTCCGCATAGATCTCGAAGTGCGTCACAGAGCTGGTCAGCTGTTTCTCCTTAGCAGACTACCAAGTTGACGTGCGAACATCGCAGGTTCGCGTGAACAAACAGACTTATCCCGCCGCTGCGGAATGCCGAGGGGCCGCGTTGTTGCAGGTTGAAGCAGGGCAGGGAGCACGCCTATGCAAAAACAGCCGGTAGAAAATTATCTTTGAGGCTTCCGGGAACTTGACCGTGAGAACAACTAACGGAGGGGAAAGATTCATGCGGTCGCCGATGCCAGCGGATTGCGCCTTTCTTTGCACTCTTCCAGCATGAATCTGGCCACGGGATCGTCGGGAAACTTGTCAAGGATGGCGCGATAGGCGCGCTCTGCCGCCGCAAAATCGCCGGCCTCGAAATATTGCGAAGCCTGGCAGATCATCGCGCAGAGCTGCTCGTTCCTGTCGCGGATCTTCAGCTCCAGATCGTCGCTGGCGCGCAAGGCAAGCAATTCGTAGATCATGAACTCGGTCTTGCGGCCCTTGACCTGAACCCGCTTCAACGGTCGCGCCAAGATCTCGGCTTGCACCTGGTCGTAGATGCTGTCGCTGATGCAAATCGTGGTGCCGAACTGCTTGTTGATGCCCTCGAGCCGCGCGGTGACATTCACGCCGTCTCCCAAGGCCGTGTAACTGAGCCGGGCGGACGAGCCGACAATGCCGACCAGGACATCGGCGCAATTGAGCCCGATCCTGATACGGATCCGCGGCCGTCCTTCCGCTGCCCAGGTGTCGTTGACGCGTTCCATGCGACGCGCGGCCCGCAGTGCGCCGGCGCGGGCACGCAAGACATGGTCGTCGCGCTGAACCGGGGCATTCCAGAATGCCATGACGCCGTCGCCGATGAACTTGTCGACCGTTCCGCCTTCTTCCGCGGTCGCGCCCGAAACCTCCTCCAGATAAGTCGAGATCTGCACCAGCAAATCGATCGGGGCGAGGGTTTCGGAGTGCGTGGAGAAATTCTCCAGGTCGGAGAAGAATACGGTAAGGAATCGCGGCTCGACGCCCAACGCCAGCGGAATACCCGACTTGATGAGCTGGCGGACGATATCCAGCGGCACGAACGACGAGAACGATTGCAGCGAGTTGCGAAGCAGTGCAGCCGCGTGTTCCAGCCTCGCGATCTCCCTTATGTTGGACGGCCGCGACGCCGGCACGTCGAATTGCAGGCTTTCGATGGCCTGCAATTGCTGCGACACGTTTTCGACCGGCCGCGACAGCCGGCTGGACGCGATGTAGATGAAGAACAGCTCGATCATGGTGAGGATGATGATCACCACCATGATCAACCGGTTGGTCGCCTTCAATGTCCCCACGAAATCGTCGATCGGCGTCACCGTGATCACCTGCCAGGGCTGGCCTAGGCCATCGGGGAAGTTGGCGAACGCCGCGATCAGATCCTCGCCGTTGGTCGGGGACTGGAAGACGAAATTGTCGGTATCGGCGCGGGCCCGCTCGCGATAGGCCTCGCGTACATCCGGGTCGTCGATATCGGCCAGGGTCGCGATCTTGAGTTTGTCATTCTCGATGCGCACGCCCTTTTGCCTGTTCGGGAAGGCGATGATCTTGCCGCTATTGCGGTCGGCGATCAGGGTGGTGCTGCGCACACTGGCCCGGTGCTGATCGAGAAATCGCGACAGCACGTCCATGTTGATGTTGGCCGAGAGTGAACCCGCGCTATGCCCCCCATTCGTGTGAAGGCTGCGCCACTCCGATTGAGCGACTATGCAAAATCAGACAGGAGGAGAGCGCCTGGCCGGCGTCCAGCAAACAATTCGCATCCAATAGTTCGGTTTAGCGGAAGCATCTCCTGATTTGCCGTCGGATTTGCATCGGCGGGCAAGTCTGCGGTGAGCCACCGGCAAACTCTGCTTCGGAGCAAAACACCGGGCACGAAGGAAGTTGCGGAGGTCATTTTGATTCGCCGGCGCAACGGTCAATGGTCGGGAGAAACCCAGAAAAACGCGGCATCCTTGAGCTGAATTAATGCCGGCGGCGACAACGCGTTGGCAATCTTGTCAGCCCTGTCCCCACGACGAACCAGCTTCGCCACCCATATCTCTCCGTCGGTGGAATAGGGGTCGCCTTCGCCATTCCGCCCATTCAGAGTAGGGCCGATCCCTCTCATTTGATAAATGCCCGTGACCACCTGCGCCTGGTTCAGGTCGCCAATCAATTGGCTGCGCTCGCTATCGATATTTGGCGCGATCTTATGAGTAACCTGGCCGGTATCTCGGCTCAGCGTGACGCCCTTGTCGAAGGTCGCCGAACCCAGCCAGACGGGCCTTCCCTCGGTACCGCTTGCGAGGACCTCCCAGAAACGAACATGTTGCCGGCGATCGGCGCTCACTCCGACCGGTTTTTCAAAGGCCAGGTCCTCACGCCGCCCATCGAAGAAGAGCGGACTGACGGGCGCGTCCTTGTAAGGCCGGTCAAATACCACGCTGCCCACGATTTCTGCGCTCGTCCGCAGCGTAATCGGATCTGCCGGATACCAGCCGGCCATATGAAATGCAGAAACGACGTCTTCTCGATTTCCGATGAGACCCACGTTGATGGGATCTCCCGGAATTCCCTGCGCCGTCGAAGTCAGCATCGGCCGATGCGAGAGCCCAGGCTCGTGCTCGATCCGCGACCATGTAGCAGGCAAAATCAGGTAACTGACGCTGACATAACAAGCGATCGCTGTTGCAAGAAGCAACAAATAGCGGCGTCTGTGCCCTGCTAGACCGACATTCACTGGACCGCCTCCGCACGAGGGTTCGTCGTGACGAATGGACGCCAATATCAGTAGCCAACGGTTGCCGGCCGAAGCTGCCGACTCTGCTTGGGCCGATTCCTTATTTCGTTACCGGGTGGCGCGTCGATTGGATGTCTCGCCTTGAGATGGCGAGCCGCAGAATCGCCCGTGCCGTGTTGCTCTAAAGTCACTTCAACCCCGCCGCTGTTGAGAGGCTCGTGGAAGCTCGCGTCCTCAACTCCGAAAGCGAATCTGTCTTGGACAGCATCGCTGACCGAGAATATTTTGCCGGAGGAGGCTTGGTGCAGGGTCTGCGACGGACTTTCGCCGAACACTTTGCGGTATTCGACCGAGAAGCGTCCCAATTCGACGAAGCCGAAGCAGGTTGCAATCTCCGTGACCGTTGCGAGTTTGTCGTCCGCGAACAGGAGGGCTCGCCTTGCCTGCGATAATCGCAACATCCGAAGGTGTCGGCACGGCGGGAGGCCGCGGATCTTGTGAAATGCCTTGCGAAGCGTCCGCTCGCTTATCTCAAGGGCGCGGCACAAGGTTGAGATGTGCAGCGGCTCGTCGAGATTAGCGAGAGCCAATCTCTCTGCCTGTTGGACGAGATCGCTGCACGGGTTGCTCTCCTGAGTGAACGGCGTTTCGGCGACGGCTGCGAGCCAATGATCGATATTCATTGAAACCCCCCAAAACAATACGCTGGAGCGGCTCCACCCGGTCGCAACACACCATTGTGCGCGTTCGAGCGATATTGTCCTTTGGGGCAAAATGGCGGCTGCTCAACCTTGCGGCGAGGGCGCAGAAATGAGGATGGTCGGATGCGAGAGCCCTAGGAGGCGTCGTTTGCGTCCGAGGAGGGTGGTGGCGCCAATAGCCCCACGCGCTCGGCGATAGAAACCGCCTCTGCAAACGATCGAACCTGCAGCTTCCGCATCACCACATGGCGATGAGCTTTGATAGTCCGCTCGGATGTAGCGAGCAGGTGGGCAATTTGCTTGTTCGGCTTGCCGCGCACCATCAGAGCAAAGACTTCGGCCTCCCGCGGGGTCAGGGTAGCGATGAGCGACTTATAGGAACTAACCTGATCTTCGCTCTGCTGTTTCGCAGCATGTCGGACAAGCGCCTGTTCGATTGCCTCCACCAACGTTTCCCTGGAAATGGGCTTTGAAAGGAAGTCTTCAGCGCCGGCCTTGATGGCCCGCACGGTTGTCGGAATGTCCCCCTGGCCGGTCATGAAAATAATAGGCCAGCCTTGGGACAGCTTCGCAAGCTCATCCTGAAGCTGCAGCCCACCAAGATCCGGCATGTACACGTCGAGAAGGATGCAGCCGGGCTTGACGTTTTCAATAGCGCGCAGAAAGGAAGCGGCAGAGTCATACTGCACGACCTCGTAGCCAGAGACGTGCAGCACGCGCGAAATCGCCGTGCGAAACGATGCGTCGTCGTCCACGACATGTATAAGGGGGGCACTCATGGAGTTTTCGCTTTCGGCCGACGGGCGGTGAACCCGTTTGCTATGGCGAGCGCAGACGAGATATCGGGCAATTTTGAATCGTCGCGCCGCCGGAAATGGAAAATAGAGCGCTGGTTTTGGGAGAATACCGGTCGGGCGTGCGGACCGTCAACGCGGCTCCAGCATTATGGTGAAGGCGCGGGCAGCGCCATCATTCCAGATGCCGTAAAAGCAGGCTCGAACGTTCTTTGTGATGCTGGTCACTCACGGCGGGTCATCGACGCCGATGCTACAGGTAAGCCGTATAGGAACTGATCCAAACCAGAATGGAGGCGAGGAGACCGATAACGCTGGCCTTTTCGGAAAATGCCGTGGCATTTCCCGACATTCCGAGCCGCAGCGAGTCACGGCTCATTTCATCCGGGATTGAGATCACGGCCGGGAAGACCGTCGCACCACCGATCGCGTTGGTACGCGCGATCGCTCCGGACGTGGCAACCTGGCCCTGACCGACGCCTTTGGGAACATCCGAAATCCTTGCGTGGTAGATGTGGCCCGGGTCGTTGTCGAAAACGATATCGACGGGAGCGCCGATCTTGATGGTCTGGAATCCATTTTGTGAAAACATTCCGACAATCGTAATCTCTTTCTCGACGATAAACGCCATGACCGAACTCGCCTGCAAGGCTCGATCGCCGACGGTCAATGCTACGACCGGAGCGTAGCCGTCGGCCGGCGCACGAATCGTGGTCTGGGACAACTGCCAGCTGGCATCTTCCAACTGGGCCTCGATTTGCGCGACTGTCGTATTGGCGCCGCCGATCTCGGAATCCATCGCGAGCTTGGCGCTCAGCTCGGCGGCCTTGGCAGCGCTGAGTTGCGCCGCCACGGTCTCATATTGAACCTGGCTATCCTGCTCCTTGAACTCGGTGTTGGCGCCCTGACTTGCGAGCGTCTTGATATCGGAAAGGCGCTGCGTGTTGTACTTGAGTTGGGCGGTCAGTCCGGCGGCAGTAGCCGCGGCCTGTTGGTAATTCGATTTCAATATCTCGGCCTGCTGTTTCGCTCCGGCCAGCGAGGCCTTTAACTGCGCGACCTTGTATTTGAAAGGCGCCGGATCGATCTGAAACAAGACATCGCCCACCTTCACCGCCACATAGGCCGGTCTCTGCTGGCGAACAGGGTGATGTCGCACCTTCCCGGTTTTCTTTCGGAGCGGATCCTGAAGCGGGTTCTTGCCGCCAAGAGCTTCAAGGCAGACGAGAACTCCATGTATCTCTACTCGAATGTCATTCAGATGGTCTGGCCCTACGACGATCGCGCGCGCCTGGTCGGCGAGGATGTCTGGGAGCCGGATCCGGACAAGGCCACGATCGTCAAGCTCGACCCGGCCGACGTCCTCACCTCTGAGCAAGCCTGCAAGGCGCTTTCTCCCCTGATCAAGCCGCTTCCATCGTTCGACCAGGCAGTGCTCGGCGCGGCCGCGTGAAAAATCATTTGATGATCGCGGAGTCACCACAGCGCACATTCTCGAAGCTAACATCTAATGGAGACACACCATGAACATCACCCGTCGCAGTGTAACGATCGGCGGTATGAGCCTTTTGGCCAGCGCCTCGATGAGCACTTTGAGTCGCGCCGAGTTGGGTTCATTCCTGGGCATCGGTGAAGGACTTGAGGACTTCGTGCTTGCCAGCGACGCCTATATCTATGGCTATCCTCTGGTAACATTAGAGATGACGCGACGTGTCCTTACAAACGTCGCTGCGCCGGAAGGCACGCATGGGCCTATGGGCCAGATCATCAAGCTGCGCGAATATCCCAATGCGTCGTTTCGGGATGTGACAGCCCCGAATGCCGACACGCTCTATACGACGGCGTTCTTCGACGTCGGCAAGGAGCCCTGGGTGCTCAGCATTCCCGACATGAAGGATCGGTACTATCTGATGCCGATGCTGGACGGCTGGACCACCGTTTTCGAGGTGCCCGGAAAGCGAACGACGGGCACCGGCGCGCAAGTGTATGCGATCAGCGGGCCCGGATGGAGTGGCTCGCTGCCAGCCGGTGTCAAAGAGCTCAAATCTCCCACCAGCATCGTGTGGCTACTCGGCCGGATCTATTGCACGGGTACGCCTGAAGATTACGCGGCGGTGCACAAGTTACAGGACGAGTGCCAACTCGTTCCGCTGAGCTCCTATGGCAAGCCTTACACGCCGCCGCCCGGCAAGGCGGATCCGTCCATCGACATGAAGACGGCGGTGCGTGATCAGGTCAACCGCATGGACGCGGCGGCGTATTTTACGCTGCTCTGCAATCTCATGAAGGATAATCTGCCCGCGGCAGCGGACGCTCCCCAAATCGCCAAGTTCGCCAAGATCGGAATCGTGCCGGGCAAGGATTTTGACGCGAGCAAGCTCAAGGCCGATTTCCTCAAGCGTGTTCCGGAAGTGTCCGTCGATCGCATTATGCTCCAGTTCAAGATCAACAAAGACGTCAAGGACGAGAATGGCTGGGTCTTCACGACCAAGACCGGCATTTACGGCACCGACTATCTGATGCGGGCGTTCATAACCGCGATCGGCCTTGGCGCCAATCGACCTCAGGACGCAGTCTATCCGACATCACAGAAAGATGCCGAGGGTCACAAATACAACGGCGCAAACAAATACGTCGTGCGCTTCCCCAAGGGGCAATTGCCGCCGGCGCAAGGCTTCTGGTCGGTGACAATGTACGACAGCGCCTACTTCTTCGTGAACAATCCAATCAATCGCTATTCGATCAGCCCTCGGCAGGACTTGGTTTCCAATCCGGATGGATCGACCGACCTTTACATCCAGAAGGACTCCCCGGGCAAAGACAAGGAGGCCAACTGGCTTCCTGCGCCCGACGGCGATTTCATCCTGATGATGCGGATGTATTGGCCGAGCGAGAAAAACCCGTCGATCATCGATGGATCGTGGAAAGTCCCGCCAGTGACGAAGGTCGGTGCCTGAATCATGACCCGGCGCCGGCGTTTCGACGTCGGCGCCGGCTTGCGTCCAGCCAGACGCCCGCTCAGCCTGCGCTTGTTACCCGAGATAAAACGCTACAGGTGATCGAAAGTGCATAGATGCGATTTTGGACGAGAGCGACGTTCGGGCTTGAAGAGTTCTTCGCTGCCAAATCTTCGATCGTTTATCAAACCCGCTTGTTAACGGAGCCTGGTAGGAGAGTTGGAGATGACAAAATCATTCATTTCAAGCTGTGCCTTGTTCTTCTGTTTCGTCGCTATCGCCCCGGCGCTTGCGCAGGACAGAACCGGCGTACCGGGCTCTCCATCCGCCACCACAACCGTCGACGGCAAGTATCTTCCGCCGCCGCCACCGCCGTTCGCCGGCACGATCGGCCTCGACGCTGCGCAGTCGAAGCCCTACTGGCCGCCCAACGTCGTTCCGCCAAAGGGCGCTCCCAACGTCCTGCTGATCATGACGGACGACGCCGGCTACGGCGTTTCCAGCACCTTCGGCGGGGTCATTCCAACGCCCACCATGGATCGGATTGCAAAGATGGGACTGCGCTACACGCAGTTTCATTCCACGGCGCTCTGCTCGCCTACAAGAGCGGCGCTCATCACCGGCCGCAATCACCACTCCGTGGGATTCGGTGTGGTGGCCGAGCAGGCCACCGGCTATCCCGGCTACGACTCGGTCATCGGTCCGGAGCACGCCACGATCGGCAAAATTCTGCAGCAGAACGGCTATGCCACGTCATGGTTCGGCAAAGAGCACAATACGCCAAGCTACCGCATCAACGTTGCGGGGCCGTTCGACCAATGGCCCGTGGGCATGGGCTTCGACTACTTTTATGGATTCATGGGCGGCGAGAGCGACCAGTGGGAGCCCTACCTGTTCCGTAATACCACGCAGGTTTTCCCGTGGATTGGCAGGCCCGACTACAACCTCATCACCGATATGGCGGACGATGCCATCGACTATCTGAACAAGCTCAATGCGTCCGCGCCCGACAAGCAGTTCTTCCTCTATTACGTGCCCGGCGCCACCCACGCGCCGCACCAGCCCAAGCCGGAGTGGAGCGCGAAGTTCAAGGGCAAGTTCGACATGGGCTGGAACGCGCTGCGCGAACAGATCTTCGCCAACCAGAAGCGGCTTGGCGTTATCCCGGAGAACACACAGCTCACGCCGTGGCCGGATGAATTGCCGAAATGGGATACCCTTGACCCCGAAAGCAAGAAGCTCTTCGCGCGCCAGGCGGAGGTGTTCGCTGGTTATGCTGCCTACGTCGACGATGAGATCGGCCGGGTAATCCAAGCTGTCGAGGACATGGGCAAGCTCGACAACACACTAATCATCTACATTACCGGCGACAACGGCACGAGCGCTGAGGGCTCCGCGATCGGCACACCGAACGTGATGACCTCGTACCAGGGCATCCCGGTTTCTGTCCCTGAGCAAATGAAGTTCTACGATATCTGGGGCTCTAACAAGACCTATCCGCACATGTCGGTGGCCTGGTCATGGGCTTTCGATACGCCGTTCAAATGGACCAAGCAGGTGGCGTCGCACTTTGGAGGCACTCGGCAAGGCATGGCGATTGCGTGGCCCAACCGCATCAAGGACGCCGGCGGACTGCGCACCCAATTCCACCACATGATCGACATCGTGCCGACCATCCTCGAAGCCACGAGCATCCCGGCGCCGGCGATGGTCGACGGCATTGCGCAGAAGCCGATCGAGGGCGTGAGCATGGTGTCCACATGGGACAAGGAGAACGCCAACGCCCCGTCGACGCGCACCACACAGTACTTCGAGATGTTCGGTAACCGCGCGATCTACCACGATGGCTGGATTGCCGCCACGACACCACCGGCTCCGCCTTGGTTGATGGGTATGAGCAAGATGCCCAACGTGGTCAATGGCTACAAGTGGGAGCTCTACAACGTCGCCGAAGACTATTCGGAGGCGAACGACCTCGCGGCTCGGATGCCTGACAAGCTGCGGGAGATGCAGGAACTGTTCCTGGTCGAAGCGTCGAAGTACAACGTGTTTCCATTGGACAACACGGTTATCCAGCGCGCCCTGACACCGCGGCCAAGTGCGACTGCCGGGCGCGACGTCTTCACCTATTCCGGTGTGACGTCAGGCCTTGACGTTAGCGACGCACCAAACATCCTCAACCGGTCCTATACCATCACCGCGGACGTGGAGGTCCCGCAGGGCGGTGGCGATGGAATGCTTGCCACCTTGGGCGGCCGCTTTGCCGGATACGGATTGTATGTGCTGAAGGGCAAGCCGGTGTTCACTTACAACTTTGTCGATCTGGAACGGTTCCGCTGGGAAGGCCAGCAGGCGCTCACGCCGGGCAAGCACACCATCGTGTTCGATTTCACCTATGACGGGCCTGGCTTCGGCAAGAGCGGCACCGGCGTGCTGAAGGTGGACGGCAATGAGGTCGCCAACAAGAAGATTCCGCACACCATTCCGTTCTTCATGGCGCTCGACGAGACCTTCGACGTGGGGGTCGATACTCGCACGCCGGTGGACGACAACGACTATCAGGTGCCGTTCCGCTTTACCGGTAAGATCGCCAAGCTGACCATCAAGCTCGGCCCGACGGAACTGACCAGCAACGACCAGGCCGTCATTCAGCACGCCCTCAACAAGGCAAAGGACTAAGCCAAACATTGGGGCCGACAGGATGCGAGACTGCCAAACCACTCATCCTGTCGCCCTCCGGCGGAGGGACGCGATGGTCATGCAACGACGCGCGCAGCTTGCCGACGGAAGCACAGTGGGAGTTCGCGGCACGCGGCGGACGCGATGGAGAAGACGACTGGAGCAGTGCCTATGATGGCGAAGGCAAGCCGATCGCCAATTCCTGGCAGGGCAACTTTCCGGTGCTGAACACCAACGAGGATGGCTACGCCGAAACAGCTCCGGCCGGGTGTTTTCCCCCAAACGGCTATGGCCTCTACGACATGATCGGTAACGTCTGGGAATGGACCAGCGATTGGTATCGGTCAGGTCACCCGAAGGTGGCGGCAACCGATCCCAAGGGCCGGAATTGGTCAGCCTTCGCCTGCCACCCGGGCAAACGCCGAGCCGCGTAATCAAGGGCGGCTCCTATTTGTGCTCCATGAACTATTGTTCGCGCTACCGCCCTGCCGCAAGACAGCCCCAGGAAAGCGACCTTGCGGCCGCGCATCTGGGCTTTCGTACGGTGCTCAACAAGCCGAACCCCTGACGGCTGGTGTCTGGCAAGTAACGGCCGAGTTTATTAGGGGAATATCAGCCTTGCGCCAGATTTTGCATAGCATGGTCGAGCCCGCTGCAGGAGTGTGGTCGGCAGGGCAGAGCAAATCGCCTGTCGACCTCTTGCGAGATTTGACACGCACATAGTGCTCGAAATGCATTCAGCGAGAAGGCAACTCACGGGCGGTGAAACTGGGCAAAGAGTCGGTCGGGGGGGTGGGCCGATAGGAGCTCGGGCAATCGCATGCGCACCATAGTCATCGTCGAAGACGACCCGAACATGCTGCAAGGCCTCAACCGGCTTTTGTCAGCGCATGGATTTCGCGTCAAGAGATTTACATCGGCGGAATCGTTTCTTGATGACATTGCCGAATGCGAAGCGAGCTGTCTTGTTGTCGACATTCAGCTTGGTGGAATCTCAGGCATCGATCTGAAGCGGGAATTAACGTCGTCGGGCAGCAATCTGCCCGTCATTTTTATGACGGCTATCGACGATGAGGCTACTCGCCGGGAGGCATTCGATGTTGGCTGCGTTGCGTTTTTGAAAAAGCCGTTTCTGGCAAAACTGCTCATTGACGCGATCAATACTGTCCCGTGATCGGGAGCTATTTGAGATCGGCCTGAAATGTCAAGGCTATTTACATTGTTTTGTCTGCAACCTGTGAGAAGGTGTGCCATCGAATTCCCGCAACTAATCCCCCCGCAGGGCCGGCAATTCGAGTAGAGTCGGGCGCCCGACATTGCTCTAAATTCTCTCAATAGTTTTGAAAAGACATGAGAGTTCGAATAGTCCTCAGCGCGGTCGTCTTACTCTTCGCGATGACGGGCGAGGCGTTCTCTGAGCCTAAGCGGGTCATGCTTCTGCATTCCTTCGGTCGCGATTTTGCGCCGTGGAGCGAATATGCAAGAATCATCCGCGAAGAGCTGGGGCAGCAATCGAAGGAGCCCCTCGACATCTTCGAGACGTCGCTCGCAACCGCGCGTTTCGCCGAGGACGAGGAGGGTCCGTTTGTCGATTATTTGCACGCTCTCTTTGTCAAGCGACAGCTCGACTTGGTCATCACCATCGGCGCGCCGGCGGTTGACTTCTTCCAGCGAAACCGGCAGAGGCTTTTTCCCTCCGTGCCGGCAGTGCACACGGGCGTCGAACAGCGGCAAGTGCTCCTTAACGCGTTTACAGCCAACGACAGCGTCGTTGCGGTCTCGAAAGATTTTGCGCGTGCAGTCGAGAGCATGCTGAAGCTACTTCCAGAGACGACCAATATTGTGGTCGTGATCGGCAACTCGCCCATCGAGAGGTATTGGCAAGCGCGATTGCGCGAAGCGATGCAAGCATTCACAAGTCGCGTATCCTTTACATGGTTCAACGAATTGTCGTTTGAAGACATGCTTCAGCGGGCTGCCGTGCTGCCACCGCGCTCCGCCATTTTCTTTGGGTTGCTGTCGGTGGACGCGGCGGGCGTTACGCACGAAGAAGGAAAAGCATTTGCCCGCCTCAACGCGGTTACCAACGCGCCGATGTTTAGCCATACCGATGCTTTTTTTGGTCGGGGGATTGTTGGTGGACCGCTTACTAATACCGCGGATGTGGGACGACAGACCGCGAGCGTCGCCGTCCGCATTCTAGGGGGAGAGCCACCAGGCGATATCAAGACGCCTCCGATCGAATATGGGACGCCAAAATACGACTGGCGGGAGCTGCAGCGCTGGAACATCAGTGAAAGCCGCCTGCCGGCGGGCAGCGAGATCTACTTTCGCCCCCCGAGCCCGTGGGATCAGTACCGCTGGCAAATCACCGCGGGCTTAGCGGCTCTGCTGCTCCAGACCGCCATCATCACCTGGCTGGTCATCGAGCGCCGGCGGAGACATCTCGCCGAAGCTGAAGCGACCAGTCGCCGCCGGGAAGTTGTCCGCCTGAACCGAATTACGACTGCAAACGTGCTGTCGTCGTCCATCGCTCACGAACTCAACCAGCCGCTCGGGGCGATCTTGAGCAACACGGAAGCTGCTCAGATGTTGCTCAAAGCCAGTCCGCCTGATCTTGACCAGATAAGCGATATCCTTTCCGACATCGTGCGGGACGAACAGCGCGTGGGTGACATCATCCTTGGGTTGAAGAATTTGCTGAACGACAGAAAAGAGTCCGATCTGCGGGAGCTTGATCTGAACGGCACGGTTCCCGAGCTGGTGAAGATCGTCACGCCCGAGGCCGTCAAGCGGAAAATTACACTGCGGACCATACTTGCGCCCGAGGCGCTGCCGGTGCGCGCAGACCCGATCCACATGCAGCAAGTGATCATCAATCTCGTCATGAACGGGATGGACGCTATGCAAGGCGCGCCCGCACCGCACAATCTGACGATTCGGACCCGCCGCAAGGCGGAATCCAATTTCGCCGAGGTCATGATTTCGGATTCAGGAACGGGCATTCGCAAGGAAAACCTGGCGCACATATTTGATCCGTTTGTCACCACAAAAAAACAAGGCACCGGGCTCGGCTTGCCGATCGCACGCACGATCGTCGAAAGCTACGGGGGCAGCATCTGGGCCGAAAATCGCCAGCGCGGAGCGGTGTTTTGCTTCACGCTGCCATTGGTCTAGGCATGCTCGCCATGAACGACGGCATGTGCTGGACGCGTCTTGTCCGTTTTCGCATAGACCGCATCGGCTGCTTTTGCGTACACGCGAGGTGCAGGAGGTACGAAAGTCTGCTTGTCGATTGATGTTCGCGGGCCCGTCGCTATGCGGTCCGCGGAGCCTGCGGCCGCGATGCTCTTGCTTGCGCAAAGCTGAAAGGAAAGTAAGCATCCGGCGTAGGCCGCATGGAGGTCATTCTGACCGATCCCAGCGCTTGAGTAATGTTGGATCGTCCTTGTACATCTCGATGAGTTCGATCAGGCTCTCAATGCCGAAGTCACCAAGACGCCGTCTTTGCCCGGGAGTTGTTGCAGGAGGTGGAGCCAATGGCGATCGAAGCCGCGTTCGAGGCGGAGCGACGAGGCGGCACGCCCTTCCAGCCGCAATTCGCGTTTCTCGCCTTGGCGAGGCCTGAGGTCGTTTCCTGCCAGAGCTCCTCCGGCACGATGCGCAGATGGAGGCCGCTTCGCAGATCCGTGAATGGTCGAGGCGTTCCAGGCGCGGCCGCGCAAGAGCTTGATGCCCCGGCGGTTGAGGGATGGGAGTTCCCGAAGCCACTGACTTGCGCAGTCGAAACCGATCCGGATCACGAAAATTTCAGGCGCCTCAAGCAAGGTCCGGCTACGCTAAATCGATTTGTAAAGGTGGGGCGGATGGTGGGGCGGTACGGCGACTCTGGCTCGATTTCTGCAGAAAAAAGCAGGGCACGGCTGGCATCACCACAGCCGCGCCCTACGTCGCCGGTCAATGGGGCAGGGGGGAGACCGGCTACAGGAATGACGCACAGGCCCCAGAGTCGTTCCGGTTCCCCCGATATTTTTTTAGGATATTTTTTGCCACACGCTTAATTGATTTCGACACGCTGAACCCAAGCCCACCTGTCGCATTCTAACCATTAGGTCGCCGTGGGGCGGCGGACGACGGGCAGGCGTGACATGTCACAGCTATCCAGGGCAGTTTTCGGGACCATCGCCGTTTCACTCAGCTTGGGCGCCGCTCAACTGGCGGTGGGCCGCGATTTGATCGGAACTCAGAATCCTGCGGGAACCTCCGAAGTCGTCAACAGTGCCGGCAAGGCCGATCGCGCCGACGCAGCAATGCGCACCGGGGCGGCGACGCGAACGATTTCGCTTCGGCTCGATGCGCTGGCCGATACCTCCGTCCTCATTCGTATGCCGGCCGCCAAGGCGACCGACACCCGGGCCCGCGGTTCCTCCGCGCCGTTGCTGATAAACTCCGGGGATCGGAAGGCGACGGTGGCCTGCGAGCCCCCGGTCAGCGTGTTGACCGAAGTCGCCAAACGGCTTCAGCCCGGCCGCTGCATCACCTGAGAGATATTTTGCCTTTTCACCATCGCCGGTGGTTGATCCCGTGCGTTCGTTCTCGGATGCTGCGCAGCGCCATCAGCGCGTTTGCTGCATGGGTCCCGGCTCTGCGGAGCAGCGCGAAGAGCGCTGCACCGCGTTGGGGACACGAGCGATGTGCTCTCGCTGCCGTGTGGTGATTTGCCCGTCGGGCGGCTTTTTGACAGGGGTGTCGAGTCCCCTTTGCAAAAATATTTCTGTTTTCACACCCCCCAAATCACTTCTAGAACTTTGCGCATCCCACCCCACAAGAGGGGCGTATCACGATCGTCACGGACGCGGGGTGGAATGCGGTGGACGCGGCAGCGTTTGGCGCGCGATGGGATCGCAGGGCGGGTTCTCAGGAATCCGTGAGCGATCAACAGCACGCTGACGAGAGACGCTTTTCGCGGACGGCAAAATCGTGTGGTCCTGACGCCCCGACGCTGGCGTCAAGTTCGCGGAGTTGCGTCGGCCCAACCGGGCTTAGACAAAACATTTCCGCGGATGACGGTGGCAAAAGAGCCCGGTCACCGGGGAGAGCACGACATAAGCCGTAGAACCATTGCGTGCGGGAATGCCGGGCGATTCCGGTGTACTCGTTGTTACTCGTGTGCTTTCTACCAATACAAAGTGCACACGAAACCGCGGGTGCAGCGGGCATCCGGCATTCCCCACGCCCTCCATTGGGGCGAGAGATAAATGCACGACTCGGGCGCAGCGCGCCGCGGGGTCGCGAACGTGTGTTTGGACGTCATTGCGAGGGCAGCGAAGCAATCGATGGCTGCAACAAGAAGAAATCTGAGAGATTACGCACCGCCTACATCACTCCGCAGGCGCTTCATCAACCGAATTGCCCCGGCTCGCCAAGAGCCCCAGCGCCAATCCGCCGACCGCGAGAATCGGGATCAGCTTCTTGACGCCGATGGCGCGGATCACCTGGATGCCGGCGGCGACCAGCATGGGATCGGCCAGCGCGGTTTGCATCGCCGACTTCGTGGTCTCCTCGGCGCGGGCTTTGACCTGGTTCTTGCGCACCATGTAGCAGCCGGCCGCGATCAGGGTGACGACAAAGAAAATGCCGGCGCCGGTCAGGCAGGCCTGGATCAGGCCATACTTCTCCAGCACGAACACGAAGGCCGCCGCGCACAGAAACGAGGTCGTCACCAACAAGGCGAACGCCACCGCCGCCGCCAGGGATGTCAGCCGCAAGGCTGTGCCGGTCTGGTCCTTGAAGTCATCGATCATTCGCGCAAACATCTGAAAGCCTCGTTCAATATGCCGACGAAAGAACCGGCGCCGCCGCACGCGCCGCCATTCAAACCAAAACAACTGATCCCGTCGCGGCGGCGAACGCGCGCCAAGTGTCGTCAGCAGGTCGTTATCTGCGCCGAGTCATCTGCGCCAAGTTCATCTGCGCCAAGTCTATCTTCGCCAAGTCTTTCTTCGCCAAGTCTATCTTCGCAAAGTCTATCTTCGCCAAATCTATCTTCGCCAGGTCGCGCCGATCAAGAAGCCGAGGCCGAGCGCCAGCCCAACGGTCGCCAGCGGCCGCTGCGTAATGGCGTCTTCCAGCGACTCTTCAAGACATATCGTCGACCGCCGAATCGACATTGGCGCGGGCCTGCTTGTAGCCGCGCCGTGCCTGCTTCTGGGCGGTACCGGCGAATGAATTGAGCGCGTCGGTGATCTGGTCGGTCAGGGCGGAGATATCGTTTTTCACGGCTGTTACATCCTTCTCGAGGCGTTCATAGGTTGCTTTGTCCGTCATGTTTCGCATTCCGCTTTCGCTATCTGTGCTCGACATCAAAAGCTCCCGGGGTGCTGAAGTTGGCTACGGCACAAACGCCGCGCCGCGCGGTAAGTTCCATCTTACAACTTGCGCGTATTCTGATCGCCAAACCGGTATCCACTTTTGCGGAATACGCACGAAAAATGAGCCCAATCAGTCCGGCGGCAGCTGCGGCGAATCCGCCGGCATCAGATGATCTTTGAGAACCAGCGCCACGATCAGCAGCGGCGAGGACAGAAAGCCGCCCATCGGTCCCCACAGCCAGGTCCAGAACGCCAGCGCCATGAACACCGCCAGCGCGTTCAGCTCGAGCCGACGGCCGATGATGGTCGGTGTGACAAAATGACCCTCGATGAAAACGACTCCGATAAAAGCCAGCGGCGCGATCAGGCCGCCGCCGATGGTCGAGAAGGCGATCACGCCGACCACGGTCAGGATCACGAACATCGCGACCGGGCCGATGATCGGAAAGAAGTTCAGGGTCGCGGCCAGCGCGCCGAGCCCGGCCGCGTTGGGCATACCGGTGATCGCGCAGATGATGCCGGTCGCGGCACCGACGCCGAGATTGATCATGGTCACGGTGATCAGGTAGCCGCCGAGATGTCCCTCGATTTCGTTGAGAATCCGCAGCATCCGCAGCCGCGCGGTATGATCGGCGAACGTCATGATCAGCGCGCGGCGCAGATCTCTCCAACTCGCGAGGAACAGGATCAGCGTGGCGAAGAACAGCAGGAATTCGGTGAAGGTCGGCGACAGGAATTCCACGGCCGGCTGGACCCAGTCGAATTTCGGCATCTGGAATATCGAGAACGTGTCGGAGCCGCCGAGCATGCTCTGCAGTTCCTGCCACAGCGCCAGCGGCCGGTCGAAGACATGCAATTTATCCTTCAGCAGCGATCCGAGCTCCGGCAGGCGGTTGCTCCATTCCACCAGCGGGGAGGAGATCAGGCCGACGACGAAGGCGACCCCGGCGCCCACACCCGTCACGATCAGGACCGCCGACACCGAGCGGGGAATGCGATGCCGTTGGAGAAATCCGGCCGCCGGCGACAGCATGGTGCCGACCACGAATGCCGCCACCACCGGGAGAAAGAACGCCTTTGCCGCATAGAGGACGGCGACGACGCAGATGACCAGCAGGGCGACCAGCGCGAAGGCCACGACCTCGGCCCGGCGAATGACCGGCGGCAGTTCGCCTTTGCTGTCGGGAACGGGTTTGCCGGCCGCATCATTGGCGAGCCCACGATCATCGGGAAGGACACGCACAACTGATACTCCCCGCGCTACGGCGCATGTGGCCAGGTCGCGATGCCACGCCGCGATGCCGCGCGACGAACCGAACTCTCAACCTGCGCGGTCTTTGCGGGTTCCATCGCGGAAACGTGAGGCATGGGTTTCTTGACAGCATCGGCTCTATTTAAATCGCGGCGGAACTGTGGAGGGTCGGTCGCGTTTGTTGTGAGAAGCATCGACGTGGGTGCGCATCATCGAACGGGGCAGCACATGGCATACAAACTCACAGCCGATCGCGGGCAATCGCTGCGCGCGACCAGCGCACTGATCTTCGCAGGCTGCCTGCTGCTGGCGCCCGCCATTCTGTCGAGCTCGGCGAGCGCGCAGGTTCTCGGTTACGCCTCCCCGCCGCAAAGTTCATTTCCGTCGAATCATATGATGGTCGCGCCAGGCCAGCCGGCGCCGCTATCGGATGAAGGCGACGGCTCGTCAAGCGTGGTGCCCGAGCGGCTGCGGCGCGCCGTCATCGCTTTCGACACCCGCGAAGCGCCCGGTACGGTCATCATCGATACCAGCAACACCGCGCTCTACTACGTGCTCGGCCAGGGCCGCGCCATTCGCTACGGCGTCGGCGTCGGCCGTGAAGGCTTTACCTGGTCCGGCGTGCAAACCATCAGCCACAAGGCGGAATGGCCGGATTGGCATCCACCGGCGCAGATGATCGCGCGCCAGCCTTATCTGCCGCGGTTCATGGCGGGCGGACCCGGCAATCCGCTCGGCGCGCGGGCGATGTATCTCGGCTCCAGTGAATATCGCATTCACGGCACCAACGATCCCTCGACCATCGGAAAATTCGTTTCGTCGGGCTGCATCCGCCTGACCAATGAAGACGTCGCCGACCTGTTCAGCCGCGTCGATGTCGGTACCAGGGTGGTGGTGCTGCCGAAGGGTGCGCCGCGGTTGGAGGCCAAACGTCTGGAAGCCAGGGGTCTGGAAGCGAAGCGAACGATCACGGTTCGCCCGGGCGCGGCATCGGCGCGTCCGATCGCAACGACCTCGGGTCGCCAGGCGATGAACCTTTCGACATCGACGCTGTACTGATCGTGGCAAGGACGTTCCGGAGGCCGACATGAGCTGGACATCAGGCAGGTGGTTGGCGTTCGCCGCAGTGACAGCGTTGTGCGCGCTGGCACTGGCTCCGACCGCGCAAGCCGAAGATTTTCTCTCCGCGCTGTTCGGCGCGTTCGGAGGCGGCCGACCGCAGGCCCCTGCCGTCCGGCTGCCGTTCGGCAACGAAAGCAATCCCACCGCTCCGCAAGGCGACCCGCGTCCGCGTTCTGGCTATTCCGGCGGTGGGCAGGCCTATTGCGTGCGCACCTGCGACGGGCGCTATTTCCCGATAGCGGCATCCGACCTTACGGCAGCAGCATCGACAATGCCGCGACCGAGAGCGGAAAGCCCTATTCCGAACTGCCGAACGCGTTTCGCTACCGCAACGAGCTGGTCGCGGGATGCACCTGCAACGGCAAGGATCAGGTCGGTCTGGCCCCGGTCGGAATCGAAAACGATCCGACGCTTCGCAAGGGGGACATCGTCGCCGGCAGCGACGGGCTGGTGGTCGCCGGCCGCGGCGCCGACAAGCGCGGCGCGTCGTTGAATTTCTCGCCGGCGTCGTTGGCGGTGCGCGCGCGCTATCAGCGCGTGCCGGTTCTCGCGGCGGAATAGCCGGCCGCGCCGGCGGTGTGTCCCAACTCTCCCATCGAAGTCGGATATATCCGACTTCGATAAATAAAGATGCTCAACTCGGGTAAACCCGAGTTGAGGGGGAGAGGGAGCACGCTTCCAGCGCCGAGGGGTGGATCGGACTCTACGCCGCGCGAATTTTTACCAGGAACTGGGTCACCTGATTGCCGAGATGCTGACTCTGGGTTTCCAGCTTGCCGGAGGCGCGTTTCACATCGTCGGCCGCGGCCGCGGCAGCGTCCGCGTCGGCTTTGACGCCGGTGATGTTGTCGGAGACGTTCCTGGTGCCTTGCGATGCGATCTGGGTGCTGCGGGCAATTTCCTGCGTGGCCGTGCCCTGTTGCTGCACCGCCGCCGCGATGGCGGTTGCGACCTCGTTCACCTCGCCGATGATGCTGCCGATGCCCTTGATGGCGTCGATGGCTTCGCCGGCCACCTTCTGGATGTCGGCAATCTGTTCCGAAATATCCTCGGTCGCCTTGGCGGTCTGGCTGGCCAGCGATTTGACCTCGGACGCCACCACGGCAAAGCCGCGGCCGGCTTCGCCGGCGCGCGCCGCCTCGATGGTTGCGTTGAGCGCCAAAAGGTTGGTCTGGGAGGCGATGGTATTGATCAGGCCGACCACCTCGCCGATCCGGCTCGCCGTCTTTGCGAGCCCCTGGACGGTTCCGTCGGTTTGCCGCGCCTGATTGACCGCGCGGCTGGCGATGCCGGCCGCATGCGCGGCTTGCTGGCTGATATCGTTGATCGATGCGTTCAACTCCTCCGACGCGGAAGCGACGCTCTCCACGCTCAGCGAGGCCTCTCCGGACGCCTTCTCCGCGGTCTGGACGCGCGCGTTGGTCTGGCGGGAGACCGTCGACAGGCCCGCCGAGGTGTTTCTCATCTGACCGGAAGCGTCGTTCAATTGGTCAAGCGTTTGCCGTACCGTGCTCTCGAATTCGCTGACGTAAGCCTCGATCGCCTGCTGACGCGTCGCGGCGCCGGCGTTGCGTTCACGCTCCTGCGTTTCAATCCGGATCTTGTCCGCAGCCTGTTGCTTGAATGTATCAAGCGCCCCGGCCAGCGCGCCGATCTCGTCTCGGCGCGCCGCATATCCGGTATCGACGGTCAGATCGCCCGAGGCCACTTTCAGCATGGCGTCGCGCATGTTGTGCAGCGGCTTGATGACGCGGCGGCTGACGGCCATCATGGCGCCGAATGTCAAGCCGAGCGCCGAGGCCAGCAGCACGAGCTGCAACACCAGCGAGCGCAGGGCTGCCGAATGCTGGCTAGAGGTGTGGTCCTTGGCCGCGTCGAGGGCGGCCTCAGCGACCTTGACTGCGTTACTGAGACGTCCGACCGTGATCGGGGTCCACTGGTTTGCCGTCAATTCGGGCTTCCCGCCGGCCATCAGTGTCGTCAGCAGGCGATCACGCAAGGCGAGATAATCCGGTTCGAAATAGGCGGTCTTGGTCGCGGCCATCACGGCGGAAAGCGCCGGCGGCAATTGCGTTCCCGAGGCGGTCAATTCCAGCGCATTCCATGCGATCTCGGTGCCGCCCACAAATTTCACGTATTTCAGGTGTGTTTCCGGCAGCAGCTGTCCGGCGGTGATCGCGTTTGAAACCAGGAGCGACGCCTCGCCCGCGGTATTGCGGAGCAGCCACGCGATCTGTTTGATCGCGAGCAATTGGTCGATCACCGGATCTTGATGGTTGACCGCGGCCGCAAGCATGGCGGACAATTTGTCGAGCGTCCCGAGCAACGCGGCCGTCGTCTCCATGTATTCCTTGGGCAGGGCCGGACGGCGGGAGGCCTTCGGCTTGCTCATTTCGTCCCAGAATTCCTTTTGCTGCGCAGTCAGTGTTTTGAACAGACGATCCAGCTCAGGTATCAGCGTCTGCTGCTGCGCGAATTCGATGGACGGGAGCAGCGCGAGCGCATTGCGCATGGCGGGCATTTCGGTATCGCGAAGATCACGCAGGTATTTGTCGATATCGCTGTCGACCGGCTGATCGGAATTCAACAGCCGGGTGGTGGTGGATCGATCGGTACGCAGATTATGCATGGCCTTGAACAGGTTCGCCGAAGCATCGGCGATCACCGAGATGCGGTTCGTCAACTGCAACCGCCCCCAGGACTCCCAGGCGTTGAGCGAAAATCCGAGCACAACGCAGAAAGCCGTGGTCAGGATGACTGTCTTGAGCAGCGCGGATACGGTCAGACGATTCAGCATAATTGGCCCCCAAATTTCGCCCATTTGGACAAAAAAGGGTAAACATTTAGACAGCCGCTCTGCCGGTAGTATTACGGGATCTTGGCAACACGGATCCCCCTGGCCGGTTGAACCCGCAGGCCAGATTGGATCGCCCCGCTGCGGTTCCTCAGGCGGAACCCGGAGGCGCGCCGCGCGTTGAGGCGGGACCAAAGTCACTTCTCACCTTGTCAGGGGGGTTCGGATGCTTGTCAGTGCGCTGATCACGTTTCTGGTCGTTATTCTCATTCTCTATCTGATCAACCTGTTGCCGATCGACGGCCGCGGCAAGCAGATCGCGCGTGTCGTCGTGATCATCCTCGGCGTGATTTCGCTGCTGAAATACATCGCGGTGTTCTAGGCCACTGGCCTACAAAAAAGCCCCGGCGAATACCGGGGTTTTTTCGATCGCTCAGTGGTGTTACCTTACTTCAGCGTCCCGAACCAGTCGTCCACATCCCTGTGGATCTGATCCTTGGCAAAACCGTAGCGCTGCTGCAGCTTGCCTTCGAGCTGTTCGCGGCGGCCTTCGATCACGTTGAGATCGTCGTCGGTGAGTTTGCCCCACTTCTCCTTGGCCTTCCCCTTGAACTGCTTCCAGTTCCCTTCGACCCGGTTCCAATCCATCGTCATCTCCCTCTTGCGGTTGAGATGACGACTTAACCGGCAAACAATTCGAACGTTCCGGGCTAGATGCGTCGAATCAACCCACCGCCTTGGCTTCGCGGCGCCGCGCCGTCAGGATGAACTCGGTATAACCGTTCGGCTGCTCGCGCCCCTTGAAGATCAGGTCGCAGGCGGCCTTGAAGGCGACGCCGTCCAAACCGGGCGCCATCGGCCGGTACAGCGGATCGCCCTTGTTCTGGCCGTCGACCACCACCGCCATCCGCTTCAAGGACTCCATCACCTGCTCCCCGGTGATGACGCCCTGATGCAGCCAGTTCGCCAGATGCTGGCTGGAGATCCGCAAGGTGGCGCGGTCTTCCATCAGGCCGACGTCGTAGATGTCGGGCACCTTGGAGCAGCCGACACCCTGGTCGATCCAGCGCACGACGTAGCCCAGAATGCCCTGGCAGTTGTTGTCGATTTCCTGCTTCACATGGTCGGGCGCCCAGTTCGATTGCGACACCGGGATGGTGAGAATGTCGGACAGTTTTGCGCGCGGGCCGCCTTTGGCCAGTTCCTGCTGGCGCGCCTGCACATTGACCTGGTGATAATGCAGCGCGTGCAGGGTGGCGGCGGTCGGTGAGGGCACCCAGGCGGTGGTGGCGCCGGCCTGCGGGTGCGCGATCTTCTGCGTCAGCATGTCCGCCATCTTGTCCGGTGCCGCCCACATGCCCTTGCCGATCTGGGCATGACCGGGCAAGCCGTCGATCAGGCCGACATCGACGTTCCAGTCTTCATAGGCCTTGATCCAGGGTTGCGCCTTCATGTCGTTCTTGCGGATCATCGGTCCCGCTTCCATCGAGGTATGGATCTCGTCGCCGGTGCGGTCGAGGAAGCCGGTGTTGATGAACACGATGCGCTTCGAGGCGTTCTGGATGCAGGCCTTGAGGTTGACGGTGGTGCGGCGTTCCTCGTCCATGATGCCGACCTTCATGGTGTTTTCCGGCAGCGACAACAACTTCTCGACCTCGCCGAACAGCTCACAGGTCAGCGCCACCTCGTCGGGGCCATGCATCTTCGGTTTCACGATGTAGACCGAGCCGGTGCGGCTGTTGCGCGTCTTCGAACCGCCCTTGAGATCGTGAATCGCGAGCAGGCCCGCGACAGCGGCATCCAGAATGCCTTCGGGGATTTCGGCGCCGGCCGCATCGAGCACCGCGTCGGTGAACATGTGATGGCCGACATTGCGCATCAATAGAAGACTACGCCCATGCAGCTTGAGCTCCTTGCCGTCGGAGGTCTTGTAGACACGGTCCGGGTTGAGCGCGCGCGTCAGCGTCTTGCCGCCCTTCTCGAAATCGGCCGACAACGTGCCGTTCATCAGGCCGAGCGTGTTGCGATAGATCAGCACCTTGTCTTCGGCATCGACCGCCGCGACGCTGTCTTCCATGTCGAGGATGGTGCTGACGGCCGATTCCAGGATCATGTCGGCGACGCCGGCCGGATCGTCCTTGCCGATCATGTGGCCGCGGTCGATTTTGATTTCGACGTGCATGCCGTTGTTGACCAGCAGGATCGCGGTCGGCGCCGCCGCGTCGCCCTGATAGCCCGCGAACTGCGTGTTCGATTTCAGCGCGGTGGCGTTGCCGCTCTTTAGCTTGACCGAGAGTTGCCCGGCGATGACACTGTAGGAGGTCACATCGGTGTGGCTTCCGGTTGCCAGCGGCACGGCGGCATCGAGAAAGGCCTTTGCCTTGGCGATGACCTTGTCGCCGCGCGTCTTGTTGTAGCCCTTGCCGCTTTCACCGGCGTCGTGCGGGATCGCATCGGTGCCGTAAAGCGCATCGTAAAGGCTGCCCCAGCGGGCGTTGGCGGCATTCAGCGCGTAGCGCGCGTTGGTCAGCGGGACCACCAGCTGCGGTCCGCAAATCTTTCCGATCTCTTCGTCGACATTCGAGGTTTCGACCTTTTGCGTCGCCGGTTCCGGCAACAGATAGCCGATCTCCTTGAGGAACGCGGTGTACCCATTCATGTCGAACGGCTTGCCCTTGTTGGCGCGGTGCCAGCCGTCGATTTTCGCCTGCAAACTGTCGCGCACCGCGAGCAGCTCTTGGTTCTTCGGCGCGAGATTTTGGATGATGGCGGCGAGCCCTGCCCAGAATGCATCGGGCGAAGTCCCTGTTTTGGGGGTGGCCTCCTTGGCGATGAAATCGAACAAAACGGGGGCGATCTTCAATCCGTGGGCATCGACACGATTCATGACGGGTTTTCTCGCGAGAAACGGCGGTTACGCGCCGTCTACAGGGACAACTGACAAAAGCGCGCCGCAAACGGCGGCGTTCACGGCCCTTTTAGCGCTAAAGCCGGGGCCAAGAGAAGGCCCTTGGCGGCGTTAGATTGCCCATAACAGAGGCTGGAGCATGGTCCGCAAAAAAGTGGAAACCGGTTGTCCCTCGGGACAAACGCGAAGCGTTTGCCCGGAGGTCATGCTCAAGCAAAAGATAAAGCGAGGTCAGATATTGGCGGCGAGGTCGACCAGTTCGTCGAACAGAACGCCGCTCTCGGCCAGCATCCGCTCGATCTCGTCAGTGGCGTCGGTGACCGAGCGCGTCGAGGTATCGATCCGTAATTCGCAGTCCGTCGGCGGCTGATAATCCTTGCCGATCCCGGTAAACGCCTGCAGCGCCCCGGCGCGTGCCTTGGCGTAATGGCCCTTGGGATCGCGGCTCTCGCAGATGTCGGCCGGTGTGGCGACATAGACTTCGCGAAATGCCGTGTCGGCGATGCGGCGCGCCGCGGCACGATCTTCCGCCGACGGCGAGACCGCGGCGACGATGGCGATGTGCCCGTTGCGCGCGAGATGGGTCGCGACTTCGGCGAGCCGTCGAATGTTCTCGGTACGGTCGGCCGCGGAGAAGCCGAGATCGCCGTTGAGGCCGGCGCGCAAGGTATCGCCGTCCAGCAGCACCGGCGAACCGCCCTGGCTGAACAGTCGGCGCTCCAGCGCGCGCGCCAGCGTCGATTTCCCCGAACCCGGCAGTCCCGTCAGCCAGACCACCGCTCCGCCGTGACGATAACGCGCCGAGCGCTCGTCCGGGCGCAGCGCGGATTCCACCGGCACGATATCGACGGGGACAGCGCGCTGTCCGGCATCGACCGACAGCACCAGACCGCCGCCGGCAATGCGGCCGTTGACCTCGATCACCAGCCGTCCGGTGCGCGGATTATCGGTATAGGGATCGGCGGCGATCGCCTGCGCCAGCGAGATGTCGATCTCGCCAACGTGATTGCGCGCGATCGATTTTGTTTCGATGCTCGAGAGTTCGCCGGGATCGACGGCCTTCTCGATCGCGACCACGGTGGCGCGGGTTTCGCGGGTGCCGAGCCGGACCAGGATCGAAGCGCCTGATACCAGCGGCTTGTCATGCAGCCAGAAAATCCGCGCGCGGATACGGCGGGTATCGCGTGGGCTATCACTGACATGAGCAATCACGTCGCCGCGTTCGATGAACAGTTCGCGGTCGAGTGTGATGCCGACCGATCGCCCGGCGCTTTGGCTGCCCGTGACCGGCGTAACCGGCCAGCCCTCGACGGTCTTGATCTTCGCGATCTTGCCCGCGGGCATGATGACGATCTCGTCGCCCGCGCTGAGGCGGCCGGATTCGATGCGTCCGGCGACAATGCGGCGGTCGTCGAATTTGTAGATCGCCTGCACCGGCAGCCGCAGCGCCAGCGTTTCCAGCGGCCGCGCCGGTTCAAGCGCGTCGAGCGCCTCGATCACGGTCGGTCCATTGTACCATTGGGTCCGCGGCGTGCGCTCGGCGACGCCGTCGCCGTCGCGCGCTGAAATCGGAATCACCGCCGAAGGCTGCAACCCAAGGCCGATCAGATGCGCGGAAATCTCGTCGCTGATCTCGGCAAAGCGCGCCGCGCTGAAATCGACCCGGTCCATCTTGTTGACGACCACCGCGACCTGTTTGACGCCGAGCAGATGCAACAGATAGCCATGGCGCCGTGTCTGGTCGCGCACGCCCTCCAGCGCGTCGATGATCAGCAGCGCACCATCCGCCTGCGAGGCGCCGGTGATCATGTTGCGCAGGAATTCGGCGTGGCCGGGCGCGTCGATCAGCACCACGTCACGTGAGCGGGTGCGGAAGCTGATCTGCGTGGTGTCGATGGTGATGCCCTGGTCGCGTTCGGTCTGCAGCGCGTCCAACAGAAACGACCATTCGAACGGCATGCCGCGCCGCGCGCTGACGGCTTTCAGCATTTCCAGCTTGCCTTCGGGCAGGCTGCCGGTTTCGTGCAACAGCCGCCCGACCAGGGTCGACTTGCCGTGATCGACATGGCCGACGATGACGATGCGGACCTGCGGGCGCGTGGTGCCGTTCGGCGTCGCCGATATCAGGGATGTCGCGGATGGGACCATCATGTTCATCGGATCACTCAACTCACTATCGGTTCAGAGATAGCCGGCGACGCGCAGCCGCTCGAAGGCATCTTCGGTTTCGTGGTCGAGCGCGCGGCCCGCGCGTTCCGGCACCTTGGTGCCGTCGAGCTCGATCAGGATTTCTTCGATGTTGGACGCGGTCGACGCCACGGGATTGGTGATGTCGGCATCGCCCAGCGAGCGATAGCGCTTGCCTTCCTTGGCGAGATACAGCGGGATGATCGGGATGTTCTCGCGCTGGGTGTAGGCCCAGATGTCGGCTTCGGTCCAATGCAGGATCGGGTGGATGCGCAGATGGGCGCCCGGCGGCGGCGAGGCGTTGAACTGATCCCAGAATTCCGGCGGCTGATCGCGCACGTCCCATCCGCCTTCGGTGCCGCGCGGCGAGAATACCCGCTCCTTCGCGCGCGTCGCCTCTTCGTCGCGGCGAATGCCGGCGATCAGGCCGTCGAAACCATGTTTGGCGAGCGCGAGTTTCAGTCCCTCGGTCTTACGCGCGGCGGATCGCGCCGCCGGCGGCAAGGTCGGATCGATGGTTTCCAGCGACGGGCAGGGTTCGATCTTCAGATCAAGCTCCCATTCCTTGCCGTAGCGGTCGCGAAACGCGTACATCTCGGGAAATTTCTTGCCGGTGTCGACGTGCAGAGCGGGGAACGGCACGCGGCCGAAAAACGCCTTGCGCGCCAGCCAGATCATCACGTTGGAATCCTTGCCGAGTGACCACAGCAGCGCCAGCTTCTTCAGCCGCGCGAAGGCTTCACGGAAAATGTAGATGCTCTGGGCCTCGAGCGCGTCCAAATGATCCATCGTGTGATCCTTGGTCGGTGCACGGGAGTGCCCATTGATCAGTATTTGCGGGGCCGGAGATCCCTTGGCTGGGCTCGCGCGGTGTAAACGGTCTTTGGCGGAATCGTTGTCGAGAAGATGCATCTCTGCCCCTTGGCCTTTGGAGGCTAAAATTCTATAGTTGCACTGCAGTAGAGAAGAAATAATTTTCTCTTTGCGGCGCTTGAACGAGACATATATAGAAAATAATTCCAGTCAACCCCGCAAGTGGGGGAAGCGAGTATCGCATGCGATTTCTGCCGGTATTTCTCGATCTGCAAACCGGTCCGGTGCTGCTGGTCGGCGCTGGCGACTTGGCGCGGGCGAAATTGCGGCTGCTGGGAGCGGCGGGGGCCCGCATCCGCTGGTTCGCGACCGATGGCCGTCATGATGTGAGCGGATTAGCGGCTGCGGACGCGGCGCGGATCGAGTTTGCCGAGGGCGATCCCCTGACGGCCGATCTCTCTGGCGTGATTGCAATCCTGTGTGCAGGCGCGGGCGAGATTGGGCCTGCGATGTCGGCGCGGGCAAAGGCGGTCGGCCTGCCCGTGAATGTGATGGACGACCTTGCGCATTCGACTTTCATTTTTCCCGCCATCGTCGACCGCGGTGACGTCGTCGTTGCCGTCGGCACCGGCGGCGCGTCGCCGGTGGTGGCGCGGCGCGTGCGCGAGCGGATCGAGGCCATGCTGCCGGCGCGGATCGGCGATCTCGCGACCTTTATCGACCGCTGGCGTAAACCGCTTCACACCCGCATTTCCGAATTTGCGCTGCGCCGCCGCTTCTGGGAGCGCGTGGTCGATGGCCCGATCGGCGCGCTGGTTCTCGCCGGACGCAGCAGCGAGGCCGAAACGGCGCTGAAGGAAATTTCGGATCCTGCAGCTTTCGCCGGCGCTTTGGTGTCAGGCCGGGCAGAGGGCAGGGTGACGTTGGTCGGCGCCGGTCCGGGCGATCCGGACCTTTTGACCATCAAGGCGCTGCGGGCGCTGCAGGACGCCGATATCGTGTTTTACGACGAACTGGTCTCGCCGGAAATTCTCGATCGCGCCCGCCGTGACGCCTCGCGCGTGCCGGTGGGCCGTCGCGTCGGAAAACCCGGCATCGGCCAGCACGCGATCAACCGACTGCTGATTGAAGCGGCAAGGTCGGGGCAGCGTGTCGTGCGCCTCAAGGGTGGCGATCCCTTTGTGTTCGGCCGCGGCGGCGAGGAAGTCGAAGCGTTGCGCGACGCCGGCGTTGCCTATTCGGTGATCCCGGGAATTACCGCAGGCCTTGGCGCCGCCGCCCAATTCGAAGTGCCGCTCACCTTCCGCCACGAGGCGCTGCGCATCACCTTCCTGACCGCGCACAAGGCCAAGGATGCGGAAGTCGTCGATTGGTCCACGCTGACCGACGAGAAGATGACGGTGGTCGTCTATATGGGAATGACCGCGGCGGCCTCGGTCCGCGCCGGTCTGCTCGCCGCCGGACGCTCGCCGCACACCCCGGTCGGCGTGTTCGCGCGGGTGACGAGGCCGGATGCGGAAGCCGCCGTTGGCACGCTGGATGAATTGCCCGATCTGATCGAAAAGATCGACGGCGGCCCCGCCGTTCTCATCATCGGCGACGTGGTCGCGCACTCCGCGCCATGGCGCCACCCGCATCTCAACCATGTGATCTCAGAACTCCTGGAAGCTGCCGAATGACCTCTCCCCTTGAACAGAAAAAAATCAGAATTACCGGGCCGTCGATGGTGACCGCCAACCGTACCTGGGATGGTGTGGTAATCTATCGCACCGCCTCGCAAAGCTGGTCGGCGGACTTGTCGGACGCCGCGATCGTACGCACCTCCGATGAAGCGCGGGCGCTGCTTACGGAATCGATCGCCGACGACATCGGCGCGATCGGCGCCTATATCGCTCCTGTTGAAATCAAGGACTCTGGCAAGATCAAGCCGGGCAATCTGCGTGAACACATCCGGTCGGAAGGCGTCACCATCGATCTTCCGGTTCCGGCATAAGGCCAGCCTATTATGTACGCATATGACGAGCTCGACCGCACGATCATCAACGAACGTGTTTCGGAATTTCGCGACCAGGTGAAGCGCCGGCTGTCCGGCGAACTCACCGAGGACGAATTCAAGATGCTGCGGCTGCAGAACGGCGTTTATCTGCAATTGCACGCCTATATGTTTCGTGTGGCGATTCCCTACGGAACGCTGTCGTCGAAGCAGTTGCGGGCGCTGGCGCACGTCGCACGGCGCTATGATCGCGGCTATGGCCACTTCACCACCCGGCAGAACATCCAGTTCAACTGGATCAAGCTCGCGGAGTTGCCGGATGCGCTGGCCGATCTCGCCGAGGTCGGCATTCACGCCATGCAGACCTCGGGCAACAACACGCGCAACGTCACATCGGACCAGTGGGCCGGCGTGGCGCCCGGCGAGGTCGAAGATCCCCGCATCTGGTCCGAACTGCTGCGGCAGTACACCACGCTGCATCCGGAGTTCTCCTTCCTGCCGCGCAAGTTCAAATTTGCGATTACCGCTTCCGATCACGACCGCGCGGCGATCAAGGTGCACGATATTGGTCTCAGGCTTTACAAGAACGAAGCGGGCGAAACCGGATTTGAGGTGCTGGTCGGCGGCGGCCTCGGTCGGACGCCCTTCATCGGCAAGACCATAAAACCGTTCGTGCACGGCCACGATCTCTTGAGCTATGTCGAGGCGATCCTGCGCGTCTACAACCAGTACGGCCGCCGCGACAACATCTACAAGGCGCGCATCAAGATCCTGGTCCATGAGCTCGGCATCGAGAAATTCGCAAAAGAAGTCGAGGAAGAATGGCTGCAGATGCGTGACAGCGCGCTGGCGATCGATGATTCCGTCATCGAGGACATCCGTTCGCGCTTCAGCTATCCGGCCTACGAAAAGCTGCCGCACATGCCGGAGGAGCTGAAGAAGGCGGCGCATGATCCGCATTTCGAGGCGTGGCGGAAGAATTCGGTCGCACCCCACAAGGTGACGGGCTATTCGATCGTGACGCTGTCGTTAAAGCCGGTCGGCGGACCGCCCGGCGATGCCACCGCCGACCAGATGGACGCGATCGCCGATCTCGCCGACAAATATTCCTTTGGCGAGATTCGCGTCGGCCACGAACAGAATCTCGCGCTGCCCCATGTCGCGCGACGCGACCTGCCGGTGCTGTGGAAAGCGCTGGACAGGATCGGCGTCGCGACCCCGAACGTCAATCTGGTGTCCGACATCATCGCCTGCCCGGGACTGGATTATTGCTCGCTCGCGAATGCGCGTTCGATCCCGATCGCGCAGGAATTGACCCGGCGCTTCGCCAATCACGAGACCGCCAACATGATCGGGCGGCTGCATGTCAACATTTCCGGCTGCATCAACGCCTGCGGCCATCATCACGTCGGCCACATCGGTATTCTCGGCGTCGAGAAGAACGGCGAGGAGTTTTATCAGATCACGATCGGCGGCCGCGCCGACGAGAAGGCCGAGGTCGGAACGTTGATCGGTCCCGCCGTGCCCTATGGCGAAGTCGCCGATGTGGTCGAGGATATTGTCGAGGCCTATCTCGCGCTGCGCGCCCGGCCCGACGAGCTGTTTATCGACACAGTGAAGCGGTTGGGCGTCGAACCGTTCAAGGAGCGCGTCTATGCCACTCGTTAAGGGCGGAAAAATCACAGTTGATCCGTTGGTCCATGTGGCCGACGAGGCCGATATTCCCGGTGAAGGCGCGATCCTGATCTCCGCCGCGCGATTCCTCGGGGATGCCGAAGCGCTTTCCCTCCGCGCCGGACGGACCGCCGTGGTCTGGCCCAACAACCGCGACGTTGACGATCTCGTGCCCTATCTCGGCCGGCTCGCGGCAGTTGCGCTGGTATTTCCGACCTTCCGCGACGGCCGTGCCTACAGCCAGGCGCGGCTGTTGCGGGAGCGCCATGGCTTCAAAGGCGAGCTGCGCGCCACCGGTCAGGTGCTGCGCGACCAGTTCGTATTCATGCTGCGCGCTGGCTTCGACGCCTTCGAGGTCAAGAAGCAAAGCGACGCGGAGGCCTTCGCCGCCACAGTGAAGCGCTATTCGGTGTTCTATCAGCCGACCGGCGACGGCCGGATCACGGCGCTGCACCGGCGGATGCAGCTGCGTCATTCGGAGAGTGCCGGCCAGTGAACGCTCTTGCACATCGGGTATTGCCGGAAGTTCCTGCTCGCGATTTGTTGCGGGCAGGTGAGCTCGACCGCGCGCTTCGTGACGCGTCGCCGGTTGAGGTGATCACGGCGGCGTTGAACGCGGTCGGCCGCGAGCATCTCGCCGTGGTCTCGTCGTTCGGCATCGAATCGGCGGCACTGCTCAAGGTGATGGCCGATGTCGATCCCGCGATCCCCGTGGTCTTTCTCGATACCGGCTGGTTGTTCGAGGAGACGCTCGCCTACCGTGACACGTTGATTGCGACGCTAAGCCTGCGCGATGTCCGCTCGATCAAGCCGCTGGAAGAAACGCTGTCGCGCGAGGATGGAAACCGTGAATTGTGGTTCACCGATCCCGATGCTTGCTGCCGGATCCGAAAGGTCGAGCCGCTGGCTCGGGCATTGGCGCCGTTCAGAGCCTGGATCAATGGCCGCAAGCGTTTTCAGGGTGGCCTCCGCGCCGACATTCCGGTGGTCGAAGATGACGGTGCCAGGCTGAAATTCAATCCCTTCGCCAACGTCTCTCGCGAAGCAATCGAGGCGATCTACACGGACGCAAAACTGCCGCCGCATCCGCTCGCGGCATCCGGCTATCTCTCGGTCGGGTGCATGCCCTGCACCAGCCGGACATCGCCAGATGAGGATGCGCGCGCGGGCCGCTGGCGCGGCAGAGCCAAGACAGAATGCGGCATCCACACGGTCAAGACTTCCTAGGACAATGACGCTGCAACACCGCGAACAATGAAATGCGGTTTCGTTGACTTGGTGACGTTTGGCCCCGAGTTATGTGCTCCCTGCTTTCGATGACAATGCCGTCGTCGATGCGAATGGAGATTGAGATGGTCCGCCGTATTCTTCTAGCCGTCGCGGCATTGCTCTGGGCAAGCTCGGCCTTTGCCGCTGACGTGACGCTGCTCAACGTGTCGTACGACCCGACCCGCGAACTCTATGTCGATTTCAA
>WNFO01001466.1_pt1 | contig 40375 bp, 38 predicted proteins | sample 5400251 | NCBI WGS metagenome assembly WNFO01 (sample SAMN13153354, study PRJNA577476) | soil metagenome | isolation source: 100 cm saprolite under Madrone tree | place: USA:California | collected 2016-06-14 | reverse complement strand
AGCAAGGTCTCAGTGACGAGGCCCGAAAATTCGAAATTTCCGCCGGGCTTCACTTTGTTTCCGAGGCAGGCATCGAGCCATTCGCGTTCGTTGCCGGGGGATCTTGGCAAAGTTTTTGGCGGCTGTTTGTAGCTGTTCATTCTGGCTTCGGGAATCAGCTTTGGACGGGCACCATTAAATGCGCAGAGAATTTTGCCACGATCTCCGACGAAGAGGAGACCTTCGTCATTTTCTTCGCCGTCGCCCCTTAGGGGACGGTCTCCTTCGAGTTCCTCGGGGCGCGGCGGCTTCAGGCCACCGTCGTACCACGTGAATTTCACAGGCGGCATGTCGCCGCGGGCCGGAAAATTGTAGTGGATGACGGACGCGAGCGGGTAGGTTTCTTCGTAGCGCTCGCTGGAGCTGGCTTCGACACTTGCGGGCGCTTCCAGCTTCAAGACGCGAAAAATGGTGTCGAAACTGTAGGAGCCCATGTCACCCAGAGCGCCACAACCGAAATCGCTCCAACCGCGCCAAACAAAAGGCAAATAGGCCTGGTTGAAAGGGCGTTCCGGGGCCGGGCCGAGCCAGAGGTTCCAATCAAAACCTTCGGGGACGGCTTCGGACTCCTTGGGGCGTTCGAGGCCCTGGGGCCAGTAGGGGCGGCTCGACCAGTTTATGACTTCGCGCACTGGGCCAATGGCGCCGTCCCAAATCCATTCACAGAGCAAGCGGGTGGATTCGGAGGCCTGGTTGCCAACGGCAATCTGAGTTGCGACACCAGTTTCGCGAGCGATTTCCGCGAGGCGGCGCGCCTCATAGATGGTGTGGGTCAGAGGCTTCTGGCAAAAGACATGTTTGCGCTTCTTCATCGCCGCCGCGGAGACGGCGGCATGGAGATGGTCCGCGGTACAGACAATGACGGCATCGAGATCCTTCTGCTTTTCGAGGAGCTCGCGGAAATCACTGTATGCGGAACAGCCATGATACTGGCCGGAGCGCTGCTGTGTGGCGTAATAGGCGTCCACGATTTTCTGACAAGGTTCGCGGCCGGCAACGCCGCTGGTGACGCGGAGAGAATGAGTCAACTGAATGGGCTGGTCGGGGCTGAGCCAATCCCAGCCGGTATCAACGCCGAGCAATTTGCGGACAGAATTGCAGAATTCATGGGTGTCCCATTGCGGGTAATTCGCGCTGGATTTATTGGGATCGCAAACAGCAACGCCCTGAACGTCGGGTTCGCGCAAGAAGCGAAGCATGACGCGCAAACCCTGTGCGCCGACGCCGATGAAAGCGATGTTAACCTTGTCGCTGGGCGGAACATATCCGGTGCCGCCCAACACATGGCGGGGAACGATGGACAGACCGATCGCCGCCGCGGCAGTTTGCGCCAGGAACTTGCGGCGCGAAACCGAGCGTTCCGAAACGCCGCGAAACCGAATCCGATTCTTCACGGTGCCTCCCAACTGCAGTTCACAGATAACACGCCATTTTGGCCACTGCACGCATTTTGCGAAGATTTACCACAGTGTTGAGCTGCCTGACTACTGTAAAAGACCAGAGGTCTGCTTGTTGAAAGAGTTGGTGCCTAAGAGGGCACGGGCTTCCGCGCTCCAAAGGGACGGCCTAAGAAGGCCGCCCCTACAAAACCAGAGATGATGGGCCGCGCGTTAGCGGGAGACGGGCTCGGCGACGTTTTGAGCGGGCACGGCGGCGCCGCGACTTAGGAAGCCGCGGGCGGCGAGGAGCTCGGCGTTGAGCAAGGCAGCACCGGCGGCACCGCGGACCAGGTTGTGCGAGAGCAGCGTGAGCTTGACGTCGAGGAGCGGACATTCGCGGACGCGGCCGACGACGGCGGCCATGCCGTTGCCGGCATTGGCGTCACGACGAGGCTGCGGGCGATTTTCTTCATCGAGAACGACGACGGGATTTTTGAGAGCGGTGGGAAGAGAGGCGAGCTCGGCGTCCACGGCGAAATTGCGGAGGGCTTCGCGGACTTCGTCGAGGGAGGCGATTTTTTTCAGGCCGACGGAGACGCATTCGAGGTGGCCGTCGACCACCGGAACGCGATTGCAATGGGCGCTGAGGCCCAGGCCGGCATCAACGAAACGGGAGCCATCCCATTTGCCGAGGAGCTTTTGCGGCTCGGCTTCCATTTTTTCTTCTTCGCCGCTGATGAAGGGAACGACGTTGCCCTGAATGTCCATCGCGGGGACTCCCGGATAGCCGGCGCCGGAGATGGCTTGGAGAGTGACGACGAAGATTTTCTCGAGGCCAAAGGCGTCGGCGAGCGGTTTTAGAACAAGTACGAGACCGGCAGTGGAGCAGTTGGGATTGGTGACGATGAAGCCAGTGGTGTAGCCGCGATTTTTTTGCTGGCAGGGAATGGCATCGAGATGGGCGGCGTTCACTTCGGGAATGAGAAGAGGAACGTCGGGATCCATGCGGTGATTGCGCGAGTTGCTGACAACGGGATAGCCGGCGCGGGCAAAATCCTCTTCAGCGGGACCCGCGACGGAAGAATCGAGCGCGGAGAAAACAAAGTCGCAGTCGAGGGAGGGATCGAGGCCCTTGACGACGAGGCTTCGGGCGGATTCGGGAATGGGCGCGTCGAGATGCCAACGGACGGCTTCGGAGTAGGTCTTGCCGAAAGAACGCTCGGAGGCGGCGACTTCGGTGAGATCGAACCAAGGATGGTTGCCGAGCATTTGAACGAGGCGCTGGCCGACGACACCGGTGGCGCCGAGGACTCCCGCTTTCCACTTTTTCTCCAGACGTTTCGCCTGCATGTTCTGGTCTCCGTTGTTTTGAGATGGGGAATTCATGCCGCACCGCCGTGCCGAGATGTTTTTATCACGGCTGGACCGGGATACTCCTGAACACGCGGCGAACCGATGCGCGTGCCGCGAGCCTCCGGATTGAAAGTGTTGCGGACCCAGACGACCATTTCCGTTTCGGCGGCAAGAGGCAGAACTTTGGCGTGCAGAACTTTCGCGCCGCCGGCGGCGAGAGCGCTAGCTTCATCGTAGCTGAGCTCGTGCAGGAGCCGCGCCTCGGCGGATTCATGGGGATTCGCGGTGTAGATGCCGTCGACGTCGGTCCAAATGACCAGCTCATCGGCGTCCACGACGTGGGCGACGATGGCTCCGGAAAAATCGGAGCTGTTGCGGCCGAGCGTGGTGATGCGACCGTCGGGAGTCGCACCGATGAAGCCGGTAACGACGGGGACAACGCCGGCTTCGAGAAGAGGAAGAAGAACGTCGCGGCCACGCTGTTTGGTTTGTTCGAGATGCGGCTGGGCATCGCGGAAAGTGTCGCAGGTCAGTACGAAATCCGAAGAGGTGACGGGTACGGAAGGGACGCCGGACTTTTCGAGAGCGGCGGCGAAGAGCCTGGCGCTGAGGCGTTCGCCAAAGGAGGTGAGACGATCGAAAAGTTCGGCACCGGCGGCGACTCTGCCGTGAACGGGGATTTCATGAAGAAGGTCGCGGCCCAGGAGTTGCAGCTCGCGGCGGACGCGAAGGTCAGAATCTTGAGTGGCCGCGACCAATCCGGGGGCACGGCACTCGCTAAGACGGAGATCGTGAAGCACGTCGAGGTGAAGATCCAGGAGCAGCTCGGCTTCGCGGCGGGCGTGAGCGAGCTTGCCATCGGCGAGCGCGTGAGCGATGGAGAGAAGATGATCGGTGACGCCCTTCATGGCAGAGACGACCACGGCGACGCTGGAAGTTTTCGCGGCGGCGAGAACTAGACCTGCGGCGTGGAGCATGCGATCGGCACCGAGAAGAGAACTCCCTCCAAACTTGAAGGCGACAGCGTTGCGGCGCCGCTTGCTGACCCCGCCGGAGTAAAGCACTGGATGGTGCGACGCGGCGGGGCTGGGTTCGCCTGCTACATCTTCCTGAAGGTTCTCGAGATTCATGACCTGCGCTCCTGATTGCAACCGCTGGAGCGTTTCTGGAGGGGGCTTAAAGAAGAAACCCACCGCCAGGTTCGCTTCTGGCGGTGGGTTGGAAACTTTTTCTAGCTTGCTAGCTGTTTCTCCACGCGCCGGAAGCGGAAATAGTCGTCTTAGTCGTAGTCGAGGTAATCGACATGGACGACTTGGACGTAATTCGCTTGGCGGTGGTAGACATCATTCCGAGAGAAAGAATAGCACGAGGGCAAACGGAAGTGAAGGGAAAGTTTGGAAAGAGGGCAAAGAGAGCTCCTCAAGCAATTCACCTGACCCTTCTACAGGTTTTTCCTTAGGCCGGGGGAACAGTTTTGCGGGAGAAACACCTGTTCCGTGGAAAGAATGCGAGGGCGGTGGATTCCGGGTAGTTTTGAGAGTAGTCCCAAGAATGTCCCGAGCATGGGAAATCCAAGCGTTCAAGCGATTACTGGACGCTAGTTCAAAAGGAAGAGTCGAAAATGAGAAACGAGCGTAAGGGAAGAATCCTGGGCGGTGCGTTGCTGGCGATGGCGCTGAGTCTGGGCGTGGCGAATTCGCAGGCGCAGGACAGCCGCAAGGTCCTCTCCAATCCTGTTCCGGCCTACCCCGATATCGCCAGGAGGATGCGCTTGAGCGGCGTTGTAAAGGTGCAAGTGGTGATTGGGGCGGATGGACGGATTAAAGAAAAGAACTTCATTGGCGGACACCCGATACTGGTGAACGCGGTGGAGGAAACGCTAAGGAATTGGAAATACGCGCCAGCGAGCGGAGAAACCACGACGCAGCTGGAGTTCAATTTTCATCCCTAGATGGTGGGCACCTAGGGTGTGAAAAAGACGGCCACGTGAGAATCGATCACGTGGCCGTTTTGTTTTGCCGAGAAGCTGATGCAAGGAGCGGCAAGAGGCTGCCACAGTTTGTACCATGTTAGGCTCAGACCAAGTTCGTATCTTCGAAGAGAAGGCTGGAGCAGGTGAGGCCGGATTCGGCTTTTTGGAGTTCGGAAATGTCGAGGGGCGTGACGTAGAAGCCACGAGCCTCGATCCGTGCGCGCGTACGTGGAAAAGAAGCTGGAAAAATGATGGTGCCGCCGAGGGCCAGGGCGTTGGCGGCGTGAGGCTCGGCAGGATCGACGTCAATCCATTCATGGCCGGCGAGCGGCGCGGCGTCAAACCAAGAGCGATTGGCGAGGAGCGTGTTACGGCCGAGACTGGTTACGGCCGATTTGAGATGCAGGCAGCCAGTGACGGGAACTGGAATTACTTCATAGTTGTGCGGCGCAAGAATGGCGGCAAGCTGGCGGATGCCTTCGGCATTGCTGCGCTGGGTAAGGCCGACAAAGAGCTTTCGGGCGATGCGCAGGACGTCGCCGCCTTCAAGAGTGCCGGGAAGAGAGATGTGTTCGAGCTTTCGAAACTGGGAGAGCGCTTCGGCGAGTGACGGGGCTTCAGGCCGACGGGTCTCCGTTCCGAGCGGGAGGATCACTGCCAGTTCATCGAGAACGATGGCGGGATCTTCGACAAACATGGAGTCGGGAAGATCGGGCTCGGCGCGGAGAGAAATAACGCGGGCACCTAATTTGCCAAGCAGCTTTTCGTAAGCGTGGTGCTGCTGCTGGGCGGTGGCCAGATCGATGGGCTGGCGGTTGATAAAAGAAAGTTCACAATGGACGATAGCTGGACTGACGGCACGCGTGATGGCGGTAAGCATGGCAAGCAGGGGAGTTTACACGAGATTTTGTTGAGACACGGGCTCGGAGTGTATACACTCGCCACCGAAATTGTTTGAGGAGCAAGTAGAAATGGCGATTGGAATGAGGATTCGTGCCGGCCTTCTGGCAAGCGTGATGGTTTTCAGCGGCACCGTTGCCGGAGCTGGGAATGCGGCCGACGAGAAGAAGGCAGCGGCTGTCGATGAAATCTTCATGGACCTGACAAAACCAGGTTCGCCGGGATGCGTGCTGGGAGTGTACCGCGATGGAACAATGGTTTATTCCAAGGGATATGGCCTTGCGAACCTTGAGGAGAATGTGCCGATTACGCCGCAGAGTGTGTTCGACATCGGTTCCACTTCCAAACAATTCACAGCGGCGAGCATTCTACTACTGGAAAAGCGGGGCAAACTGTCCGTTAACGACGACGTGCGGAAGTACGCGCCGGAACTTCCGGATTACGGGCAAAAAATCACCATACTTCATCTACTGAACCACACCAGCGGGCTGCGCGATTATCTTGGGCTGATGGATCTGGCGGGCATCCACACGGACAGCGTAACGACGGATGAAGATGCGTTGCAGATAATCATTCGCCAGAAGGCGCTGAATTTTGAGCCGGGGAGCGACTGGCTGTACAGCAACACGGGATTTTTTCTGCTGTCCGTGATCGTGAAACGCGTGAGCGGGAAGACGCTGCGTGAATTCGCGGCGGAGAATATCTTCGCGCCGCTGGAAATGACGCACACGAATTATCGCGACGATCATTCATCGCTGATCGCGAACCGCGCACCGGCGTACAGCGCAAAGGAAAACGGCATCGGCTACCGCTTGAATGTTTCGTACTTCGAGCAAACTGGTGACGGCGCGGTGCACACTTCCGTGGAGGACTTGCTGAAATGGGACGAAAATTTCTATAGCGGGCAGGTCGGCGGGAAAGATTTCCTTTCCGAGATTCAAGAACAGGGCAAATTGAACAACGGCAAGGAACTGGATTACGCAAAGGGATTGTTCATTAAGGACTACCGCGGGCTGCATACCGTAAGCCATGGCGGAGCATGGGGAGGCTACCGGGCGGAGTTGTTGCGCTTTCCGGAGCAGCACTTTTCCGTGGCTTGCTTGTGCAACCTGGGAAGTGCGGGTCCTTCCAATCGCGCGCGCCTGGTTGCGGATGTCTATCTGGCCGGACTGATGAAGCCAAGAGAAATAAGCGAGCGAACGGAAGAAAGGCGCCAGAAGGAGCAAAGGCTGATTTCGCTGACGCCGGAACAGCTCAGAAGTTACCAGGGGGACTACTGGAGCGAGGAATTGGGCGTCGCTTACCGGCTGGGAATCGTGGACGGCAAGCTGAAGCTTATCGCGCTGCTGGATGCAACGGACTCTCCTCGCACCGGCAATCTTCCCGCGAACACCCTCGAGGCTGCAGCGGCCGATGAATTTGAGATGAACGGAATGCGAATTGCCATTCACTTCCAACGGGACCAACAGAAAGATGTGAAGGGTTTTACGCTGGACGCGGGCCGGACGCGCGGTCTGATTTTCACCCGGAGAAACAGCACAGGAAGGTAGGAGGCCAGATGGGCGCGGATTCGATAAGGCGAGCGGCGGCGATCTTGTTGGTGATGCTGGCGGGAGCGGCGCCGTGGTGGGCGGGGAACGGAGCGCAGGCTTCCGCATCTGCAAATGACGCCATGGTCGCGACGATTGCGGCGGCGCGGGAGCGCGCGGCAGCGAACGATCCACGATTGAAGCCCGCGTTACGCTTTGAAGAAGGCGGCTGGATCTACCTGCATCTGGAGGGCGAACCGGACGCGATGGGATACCAGCACGGGTACCTGCTGGGACCGGAGATCGAAGACGGGTTCGCGGCAGTGAGCGCGGGGATGACGCACTCGACGAAACGAGATTGGGAGTTTTTCCGGAAGGCGGCGAAGGAAATGCTGTGGCTGAAGATCGATGCGGAGTATCAGCAAGAGCTGCAGGGCATCGTGGAAGGGCTGCGCGCGCGCACCGGATCGAAGCTGGATGTGTACGACATCGTGGCGTTCAATGCCTTTGAGGAGCTGCCGGACTATTACGTGCCCTGGCTGGACAAGCAGCAAAAGACGCCGAATGCTCCGAATCTGAAGAGCCCGGGGAATTGCAGCGCCTTCGTGGCTACGGGAAGCTGGACAAAAGACGGGCAGATCGTGATAGCGCACAACAACTGGACGAGTTACAAGAACGGGGAACGGTGGCGAATCGTGTTCGACATCGCGCCGAAGAACGGCTACAGAATGCTGATGGATGGTTTTCCTGGAGTGATCGCGAGCGACGACGATTTCGGAATCAACAGCGACGGGCTGATGGTGACAGAAACGACGATCACGCAGTTTGAAGGATGGGACCCGAACGGCAAGGCGGAATTTGTGCGGGCGCGAAAGGCGCTGCAGTATGCGGGTTCGATCGACGAATACACAAAGATCATGCTGGACGGAAACAACGGAGGATATGCAAACGACTGGCTGCTGGGCGACCGCAAGACGGGCGAAATCGCGCAGCTCGAACTTGGTTTAAAGGCGCACAAGTTGTGGAGGACCAAGGACGGCGTTCTTTCGGGATCGAACTGGGCGCGCGATCCCAAGGTGCTGAAAGAAGACACGCCAAAATTTGACCCAAATAATAAGGAGAGTTCGCCGAACGCGCGGCGGGCACGGTGGGAAGAATTGTTGAAAGAAAACAAAGGAAAGATCGACGTCGCGCTGGCGGAAAAGATGCTGGGCGACCATACGGACACGGCTGAGAAAAAGGAAGAGGCCAACGAGCGCACGCTCTGCGGGCATGTGGATGGATCGCCGCGTGGCATCAAAGAGTGGGATTGGGAGCCTTACTATCCCGGCGGAGCCGTTCAAGGAAAAGCCACGGATAGCACGATGGCGAAAGAGATGCGGATTGTGGCTCGCATGGGACATCCCTGCGGTGGAGACTTTCTCGCCAAGCCGTTTCTCGCGGCTCATCCCGAGTATGCCTGGCAGGAACCTTACTTGCGGGATATGAAGGCAGGGCCGTGGACGGAGTTCCGGTCAGGCCAAGCCTCAAAGGAGTAAGACAAGCTTATAAGAATGCGGCTGTTGCCGCGCGCGAAATCACCGTCAAAGGGTAAGGAGCCAGGGGCGCTGCGTGGTTAATCCAGAGCCGGGTGATTCCCGCCCCGAGAAGCATCCCGGCGAGAATCAAGCCGATTACACCGAGCACAATCCATAAATCGGATTTTGAAAACGACAGGTGGCCCGAGCTTCGAGAAGATTCTTGCGCGGAATCAGCAGATGGTTCGGTCTCGATAAAGTGAGAACGGAAGGGCATGTCGGAGACCTCCGGCTGGACCAGGAGGGAGTAGCCCTTCCGAGGAATAGTCTCGACGTAGAGGGGCTTATCGGAGGAATCGCCCAGCGCCAGGCGGAGCTTATTGACGGTGGTATTTACGTTGGCGTCGTAATTTACGTGGGTATCAGCAGGCCAGAGGCGCATGCGCAGTTCTTCACGGGTAACGACTTCACCCGGCTTTTCAAGGAGGGTGATCAGTACCTGATAAACCTTACCCTGAAGCTTGAGCCGGGCACCGTTCCGGGTCACTTCCTGCCGTTGCTGATCAATCCGAAACGGTCCAAAAGTGATATAGCGGCCGGAGGATAGGAGTATCCGCTCCGAAGTCGTCGGTTCATCCGGCTCTCGCATGGAGATCACTTCCGGTAACATAGACGCCCACCCCTATCGTGTATAGACGTAAAGTCCACTAGAGGGTTTTCTATTTATACGAAAAAACTCACCTGTAGGTTCAATGAAGCCACGGGACGAGCCTGCACAGTTGCACGGGAATGGAAAGGAAGTCTCGAAATCGGGATGTTACAGAACGTGAATCTTCTGAATTTATGTAGTCCTTATATGAATTATTGGAATTTGCCCTGTTTCCGGAGTGCCGATTTGTGGCATAGCGCGTCCAAAACCCCAGATCAAGACCCTGCCATCCGAGGTGAAAAAAATGCCGCGTTTCATCTTGCTACATGCGGTGGGCGTTTTGCTTCTTCTGTCGGGGTGGGCGGTGGCTGTGGGGCAGCCGCCGCAGGCGTCTTCCCTATCTCAAGTGGCTTCCGAGGCGGCCGCGGCCTATGACGCAAAGAACTGGAGCGCATCCGCCAAGTTATACGGCCAAATCGTACAAGCGGCGCCTAATCCACGCGCGTGGTACCGATTGGGCGTGTCCTTAAATAAGACCGGGGAAAAGGACAAGGCCATCGAGGCCTTTGAGAAGGGCAGAGCGTCAGGCTTGGCCCCGCAATTCGCTGAACTTGGAATTGCCACGGTTTTCGCATCGAAAAAAGAGAAGGACAAGGCTTTTGAACATCTGGAAAGGGCGGCGCAAAATGGCCTGAGTCAACCCGACCAATTGTTGGCCGACACGGACCTGGCAGAGCTGAAGTCCGACGCGCAGTTTGCAAAAATCCTGGAGCACATAACGCGCAACCAGAAGCCCTGCGCTTATGCGGCGGAAAACCGGCAATTTGACTTCTGGCTGGGCGAATGGAGTGTGGTCACGAGCCAGGGAGAGACACCGGCGGGAGATAGTCGAATCGAATTGATCCTGGGAGATTGCGTGGTTCAAGAAAACTGGATAAGTGCGGGCAATATCGGATACTCCGGGAAGAGCTACAACATTTACAACACGGCGCTCAAGCGGTGGGAGCAATATTGGGTGGACAACTCCGGTGGCAACATTTTTTTCTATGGGGGATTGAAGGACGGAGCGATGGACTATTGGACGGATGAAATTCCGCAGCCGGACGGAACTAAGTTGAAACGACACCTGCAATTCATCAAGCTGGGGCCTGACAAGGTCAGGCAATTCAGCCAGGGTTCGAATGACGGCGGCAAGACCTGGTTTGTGGAGTACGACTTCACCTATAAGCGGAAAAAATAGGAGTCGAGGGTCTCGGAATACCCGGGGCATTCTTCTCTTGACACTATGGCGTCGTACGATATAGCGTATCACGACAGAAGTCTTCTTCTGGGAGAAAACCATTGAGTGCTGCACAAAGCAATGCTGAACCGCTCGGGCCACTGACCCCGGCCATGTTCCATGTCTTGCTGGCGCTGGCTGGCGACGACCTCCATGGCTATGCCATTTTGAAAGAAGTGGAGTTGCGCACCGGCGGCAAGGTGCGGCTGAGCACAGGGACGCTGTACGGGATCATCAAGCGCTTGTTGGCGGATGGCATGATCGTTGAGATGCGTTCCCGGCCATCGGAAACAGACGACGAGCGGCGCCGTTATTACCGATTGACGTCACAAGGCCGACAGGCGGCCACTTCGGAAGCGGAACGGATGGATGAAATCTTGTCCATCGCGCGGTCGAGGAATTTGTTGAAGAAACCCCGCACGGCGTAAAGAGATTTCCGGCGGCGCACAAGCGGCTTCAAGAAGCAGCGAGAGGTCGGAAGAGCGGTGCTGTGGTGGTGCCGCGGGAGGACACGATGGCAGCGGCTGATTCCAGAGCGACACGAATTTATCGAGCACTCCTGCGGCTTCTTCCGTTTGATTTTCGGAGCGACTTCGGCCCCGAAATGGAAACCGTTTTCCAGGAACAACACGAGGAAGCAGGGCGCCGGAACGGAACCACGGGTGTTCTGCGCTTGTGGTGGGAAACGATTGTGGGAATTTTCCGGACAGCGCCGGGTGAGCATATGGCGATGTTCCGCCAGGATGCTAGTTTCGCGCTGCGCATGATGCGCAAGAGCCCGGGATTCACGCTTGCGGCGATCGTCACGCTGGGTCTGGGAATCGGCGCCAATTCTGCGATCTTCAGCGTCGTGAACGCGGTGCTGCTTAAGCCGCTGCCGTATGAACACGGTGACCGGCTGGTGGTCTTGCAGCAGCGAATGGGAATGCTGAATCAGGGTTTCTCAGCTGCTGACACAAACGACTACCGGAGCCAAAGCCGTTCGCTCGACGGCCTTGTGGAATACCACAACATGAATTTTATTTTGCTGGGACGCAGCGAGCCGGAACGGGTGGAAACAGGAGTGGTTTCCTGGAATTTCTTCGACGTTTTCGGAGTAAAGCCGCTCTTCGGACGGACTTTCCGGCCGGAAGATGAGCAGCCGGGAGCGCCGGCTGTATTGATGCTCAGCTACGAATACTGGATCAAAAGTTTCGGCGGCGACCCAACAGTGGTTAGCAAGACGTTCAGCATGAACGACAAAATACATACGGTGATCGGCGTGCTGCCGCCGGTGCCGCAATACCCGGACGAGAACGATGTTTACATGCCAACGACCGCCTGCCCTTTCCGGTCGCGTCCTGCGACCGTCACTAACCGACAGGCGCGGATGGTGCAGGTTTTCGGGCGGATTAAGCCCGGAATGAGCGTGAGCCAGGCGCAGGCGGATTTGAGCGGAGTTGCAGCGAATCTGCAGAAGGCTTATCCGAAAGATTATCCGGAGGGAAAAGACTATTCAGTGAAGACCACGGCACTCGAGGAAGCGCTGACGCATAACGCCCGGCCGACGATGCTGGTGCTGCTGGCGGCAGCGGGCTTCGTTTTATTGATCGCGTGCGCGAATGTCGCGAACCTGAACCTCTCGCGGATGGTGAGGCGAGAGCGGGAGCTCGCCGTGCGCGCCGCGCTGGGCGCGGGACGCATGCGCATGTTCCGGCAATTGCTGACGGAGAGTTTTTTGCTGGCGGTGATCGGCGGCGGCCTGGGCCTGCTTTTTTCCTGGGGCGCGCTGAGTTTGCTAGTGAGTTTTGCCGCGCGCTTCACGCCTCGGGCGCGTGAGATTCACATGGACGCCTGGGTCTTGGGATTTACATTCCTGGTAGCCGTGCTGACGAGCCTGCTTTCCGGCACCGCACCGGCGCTGGCGGCTCGCGAGACCGTCGTCGGGACACTGAAGGAAGGTGGCGGACAGTCCACCATCGGGCGGGGGAAGCACCGAATGAGGAGCCTGCTCATTGTTGCGCAAGTAGCGGTTTCGTTTCTCCTGTTGATAGGCGCGGGGCTGATGTTGCGCAGCTTTGCGAAGCTGCAGCATGTGGACCCCGGCTTTCAACCGGAAAACGTGTTGACAATGGACGTTTCGTTGGACTTTGTTAAATACAACACCGGCGACAAGCAGCGCGCCTTTTTCGAGTCCCTGCTGGAGAAAATCCAGATGCAAAGCGGCGTCAAATCGGCAGCCGCTTCGATGATGATTCCCTTTACCGCCGGCATGACGATGACCGGTGATTTTCAGATTGAGGGACAAGCGCCCGCGCCGGGGCAGGCGTTGCCGAAAGCCGATTTCAGGATTGTAAGCCCATCGTACTTCGATGCGCTTCACATTCCCATTCTCAACGGGCGAGGATTCCTGCAAACCGACAGGCCGGGCAATCCGGACGTGGCGGTTGTGAATCGCAGCGCCGTGAACCATCTCTGGGGATCGCGAAATCCTGCCGGGACGCGCTTCTCCACCGATGGAGGAAAAACCTGGACCCAAGTGGTTGGAGTTGTGGGAGACATCAAACAGTACGGACTCGATAAAGACGTAGCAGATGAGATTTATGTGCCTATGGCACAAAATCCTATGATGCAGTCCAGCCTGGTGATCAAGACAGCGGTGGAACCTATGAGCATCGCGCGCGGCGTGATCGAACTGCTGCATGCCATTGATCCGAATCAGCCAGCGGCGCGGGTGCGGTCTCTTGAACAGGTACGCGCGGAATCTGTCGCGGCGCCGCGGCTGACTACTAATTTGCTAGGATTGTTTGCTTTACTGGCGTTAGCGATTGCGGCGACGGGCATCGGTGGGGTGATGGCCTTGGCGGTCGGCCAGCGAAGGCATGAGATCGGAGTGCGCATGGCCATCGGCGCGCGTCCGGCGGAAATTTTGCGCATGATTCTGGGGCAGGGCATGGCGCTGGCGCTGATCGGCGTCGCACTTGGCTTGTTCGGAGCGCTCTGGCTCACTCGCCTCTTACAGCAACTGCTGTTTGAAGTGGCGCCAACCGATCCACTGACCTATGTGGGAGTAGCGGTAGTGCTCGGGTTGGCCGCGCTGGTAGCCTGCTATGTTCCGGCGCGCCGCGCAGCCCGCGTGGACCCCATTATCGCGCTGCGCACGGAATAGCCGAGGAGGAGGGGATCCGGGCCCTGGGCCCGCGTCACTTCGAGGAAGCAACACAAACCCTATCGCGGACATGCTCCTCGACGGCCTTCGCGGCTTGAACCCATGCCTCGCGCTCCACGAGACTCATCCGTGAGAACTCGGGAGCCTTGACCACGCCGGGACAGTGCGTTTCCAGCACTCGCCAGTAGTTATCAAAAGCTATTTCACCTAGCCAAGCGTCTTGCATGGGAGCTATTTTCTGAAACGCCATTTTTGGGAACAATCCGGTAAATACCGCAATAAACCGGGGGTGAACGGCTTAAAAACGGTACTGTTACGCTCTTTCCGGCCAGGGTGGTTCGAGTGTCCCAGGTCTGCTAAACTGTATGTTGCTCGACCGCACCTGAGAATAACGGGCCCGCCGCTGCGCGGGGATACCCTTTCTGAGTAAATTTCGTCCGGGCCCCGACCGGGTCGGGGCTATTTTTGTCTTTAGATAGCCTAGACTCCGAGCGGGCTCGGGATACGGCAAGCAGGAATTATGAGTGCAAATATTCGTAACATCGCCATTATCGCACACGTTGATCACGGGAAGACCACCCTGGTCGACGCCATGCTCCGCCAAAGCGGGATTTTCCGCGCCAACGAGGCTCTCGTCGAGCGCGTGATGGACTCCAACGACCTGGAGCGCGAGCGCGGCATAACGATTCTCGCGAAGAATACCGCTCTTTTTTTTCACGACACGAAGATCAACATCGTGGACACCCCGGGCCATAGCGACTTTGGCGGCGAAGTGGAGCGTGCGCTGCGCATGGTGGACGGCGTTGTGGTGTTGGTGGACGCCAGCGAAGGGCCACTGCCACAGACGCGCTACGTTCTGCAGAAGGCGCTGGCCGCGAAACTGCCTCCGGTGATCGTGCTGAACAAGATCGACCGCGCCGATGCGCGTGCCAAGGAAGTCCTCGATGAAATTTACGATCTGTTCATCGATCTTGACGCTACCGAAGACCAACTCGATTTTCCGGTGATTTACACCAACGCGCGTGACGGCATCGCCATGAACTCACCCGATGGCAATTCCAAAGATTTGCTGCCGCTCTTCGAGGCCATCGTAAAGCACATCCCGGCTCCTCCGGGCGACCCGGAAGGAGTCCTGCAGATTCAGGTGATGAACCTGGACTACAGCGAATTCCTGGGACGCATCGCGATCGGGCGAGTGTTCAACGGGACGCTGAAGCGCGGCGCGGAGGTCGGTATCAGCAAGCTCGATGGCAAGCTGACCCCGACGCGCATCACCAAGCTGTATACGTTCCGAGGCTTGGAACGGGATGAAGCGCAAGCCGTCCCGGCAGGCGATCTCGTGGCCATTGCCGGCGTCGAGGGTATCCAGATCGGCGAAAGCATCACGGATTTGGCGAACCCCATGCCATTGGAGCCGCTGCTGATCGACGAGCCCACGCTGGCGATGATTTTTACGGTAAACAGCAGCCCGCTTTCTGGCAAAGAGGGATCCTTTCTCACTTCGCGCGACCTCCGCGATCGTCTGCAAAAAGAACTTCTAACAAACGTATCCATCCGCGTAGAGGACACGGACACGCCGGAATCGTTCCGCGTGCTGGGGCGCGGCGAATTGCAGCTGGCGATTTTGATTGAAACCATGCGGCGCGAAGGGTTTGAGCTGATGGTGGGCAAACCCGAAATTGTCGTCCGCACGGAGAACGGCAAAAAACTCGAGCCGCTGGAACGGCTGGTGATCGACGTGCCCGAGAATTTCATCGGGATCATCATGGAAACGATCGGCAGCCGGCGCGGCGAGATGCTAAAGATGAGCAATCACGGCTCCGGCCGCGTGCGCCTGGACTTCAAAATCCCTTCGCGCGGATTGATCGGGCTGCGCAGCCAGTTGCTCACGGACACGCGCGGAACAGCGCTAATTCATTCGATTTTCGAAGGCTGGATGGAATATGGCGGGGAGATGGCGCTGCGTCCGACAGGTGCATTGGTGGCGGACCGCGGAGGACCATCCACGGCTTTTGCGTTGTGGAACATTCAGGAGCGCGGCGAACTCTTCATCGGACCGGCCATCGAAGTTTACGAAGGCATGATCGTGGGCGAAAATTCGCGCGAGCAGGATATGGACGTCAACGTCACCAAGGAAAAGAAGCAAACGAACATGCGCTCGTCCAGCGCGGATGAAGCCATCCGCCTCATTCCGCACCGTGAGCTGAGCCTCGAGCAAGCCATCGAGTTTATTGCCGACGACGAGTTCGTGGAAATCACGCCGAAATCTATCCGGCTGCGCAAAAAAGTTCTGCAAGCCAACAAGCGCCCGCGCCGCTGGCAGGAAATCCGCGCCAGCCAGGCCACACCTTAATAGGACTGTCCGCTCAGCGCGCTGATTTCTCGAGCAATTCCGCCAAGTATTGTTTCCACACGACAGCCCTCGTATGCGTGCCATGGCCGCGCGTTTCGTCGCTGATGGGAAGCAAGACGAAGCGCGCGTTTTTCATTTTTTTGATTTCGCGGTCGGCGATGCCCAGTTCCGGTGGATTGATGAAGTCGTCCGCGGAATTGATATACATGACGTGCGCGGTGATTTTCTCGAGGCTCGGCGAGGGATCGTAGTTGCGCGAAGCATTGACCTGGTACAGCAGATCGTTGGCGTCCAGCCCGGCGAATCGCGCCTTGAAATAATCATCCAGATCTTTGTCCGCGGCGTCGCGCGTCGGATAGCTTTTCTGCATGTATAGGGGCGCGCTTCCAGCGATGAGGAGCAAATCGAGCGCCGTGCGCAGCGCCTCCTTGGGCTCTTCGAAATAGTCGCCTCCCTTCCATTCCGGATCGTTGCGAATCGCGTCCATCAACATCTTGCGCCAGATGCGGTTGCGTCCCGCGATTTGCACGGGCTGGCAAGCCATGGGCATCAGCGCATCCATGAAATCGGGGTAGGTTTCTCCCCACACAAACGAGTGCATGCAACCCATAGACGTGCCAAAGATGAGGCGCAAATGATTCACGCCGAGGCCCTCGCTGAGAAGCTGATAGTGCGCGGCAACCATGTCGTCGTAGTTATATTGCGGGAAATGAGCGTGCATCCCGTCGCTGGGCTTCGAAGATTTGCCGTGACCGATGCCGTCGGGAAGAATGATGAAGTAGCGATTCGTATCGAGGAGCTGTCCTGGACCAAACAATTCTCCGGCAAAGATAGGCTGCAAGAATTGGCTTCCTGAGCCGCCCGTGCCGTGAAGAATCAACACGGCGTTCGTCACACGGCCCTCCGCGTTGCGCACCGGTTTGCCAAGCGTTGTGTAATGCAGGCGCAACTCCGGCAGCGTTTCACCCGACCGAAATTTGAAATTTTTGACGACGAAATCGCCCTCGGTTGTCCCGGACCACTTAGCGACCTGCCCCCGCGCCGGTAGACTCGCCAGAAGTTGGACCGACGCTGTCAGCAAAACGAAACGAAATGCGCTCGCTCGCATAACGCACCTCACGCATCAGAGAATCTAACACGTTCGACGATTCCTTTTGCGGCCGTGGCTTTGCGGGAATAAATCCAAAGATGAACCAGTCTTTAACAATGCCGTGGTCGGAAACAACGGATATGCAGGCGCGACCGCGTGCGAGGCGCTTAGCGACTTCGCGCAAGTTTCCGATCACGGTTTTCTCGCGCTCCGTTACTACTCCATCCTCCCCTTGAAACTAGTTCACTCCTGGCCGAGAATTGATGTAGAGTCATTGGCTCGAATGCAGCCGACTCCGAAAATGCTGCATTCAAAAGGCTTACGCGGCGGACAACCAGCCGGCGCCAGTTTTGTGCCCAAGGAGACTGATGGAATTCGCGAGCAATCGACCCACAGAAGGTGCGGCAGCCTCGTATCCCACCATCGCCGCGACGGCCACCGCGCTGCCGCCCCACACCATCACACGCGACGACGTAAAAGTGTACATGGGACGGGTGTTTGACATTCCCGAGCGCCGCCTTGAAGCGATGATGAGCATCGTCGACAACGCGCAGGTTCACAACCGGCACGCCATCTTCCCGCTCGACTACACCATCGAGCCGCGCCCGCTTTCGCAAACCAATAACGAATACATCGAACACGCAGTGAAACTCGGCCGGGAAGCCGCGGAAAAGTGCCTCGAGCGCGCGGGCCTAAAACCCGAGGACATCGACATGATCATCACGGTGTCCTGCACGGGCTTCATGATTCCATCGTTGGATGCCCACCTCATCAACCTGATGGGATTCCGCTCCAATGTCCGGCGGATGCCGTTCACCGAATTGGGCTGCGCCGCGGGGGCCATGGCCCTGGGACGTGCCGCCGATTACTTGAAGGCCGAACCTGGCGGAAACGTCCTGATTATCGCCGTGGAGCTGCCGTCACTCACGTTCCAGCGCAAGGACATTTCCCAGGCAAACCTGATTTCTTCGATCCTTTTTGGCGACGGCGCCGCGGCCGTGGTTGTCAGCGGAAAACAAATGAAGGGGCCCAAGATTCTCGTCACGGAAACCTACACGTTTCCCGATTCGTTGGGCGCCATGGGATTTGATCTGCGCGATTCCGGATTCCACATCCTGCTGGCAAAGGACGTTCCGGAAATGATTGGCGGAAAGATCGGCGGCCTGGTACAGGGTTTCCTCGACCGCAACGGCCGTGGGAAATCTGTCCAGCGCGACGATCCTTTTCATTCTCCAGGAGTGGATGGAAAAAAGACCGCTTAAGGCTGGTGAGTATGCGCTAGCGGCGGCGTTTGGCCCGGGCTTCAGCGCGGAATTTCTGCTATTGCAATGGACGTAAGCGTTTATTTGTTTCTTGCACTGCTTCTCGTCGTGGGATTGCTGCGGCTGGTCGAGTTGCGCATCTCGAAACGGCACCAGAACGAAATGTCTGCGCGCGGTGCTGTGAAAGTCGACGAACCGAAATTCCGCTGGATGGTTCTGCTGCACACCTCTGTGCTGCTTGGCGCGGCACTGGAGGTGGTCCTCCTGCGGCGTCCCTTTATTCTGTGGCTGGGTGCGCCGATGATTGTCGTCTTCCTGGCGGCAAACGCCGTGCGTTGGTGGGTCATACGGTCGCTCGGGGAGCACTGGAACGTTCAAGTCGTGGATTCCACGCGCCTCGGCGTGGTGACCTCTGGACCTTTTCGCTACGTCCGGCATCCAAACTATGCGGCGGTGTTTGCGGAGATGCTGGCTCTTCCGCTGATTCACACGGCGTGGATCACCGCAGTGGCGGGAGCCATCGCCCATATCGGAGTTCTGGCGCAGCGGCTTTCCACCGAAGAGCGCGTGCTCTTCGCCAATCCTGACTATCGCGCGGCCATGACCGGAAAGTCGCGCTTCTTGCCGGGACTTTTCTGAAAGAGAAACTTTCCAATGAATTGGCGTTATTACCATGCAATTTCCTTGCTCTTGTTCGCGGCGGCCGCCTGCCCAGTTCGTTCTGACGAGATCGCCAAGACCCCGGCATTCACAACCGTGGCGGAACTCTCGTCGGGATTTCATTCTCTCTACGCGCAGGACTTCTCGGAAGCGCGGCAAAAATTTGACACATGGGAATCTCAGCATCCCGAAGAACCTTTTGGCCAGGTCGCCATCGCGGCCAGCTATCTTTTCGAAGAACTTTACCGTCAAGGCGTGCTCTCCAGCGATTTTTTCTTGAATGAGAAACGATTCCTGCATGGAATCGAAGGCAAACCAGATCCCGAACGAATGAAGAGTTTCCAAGACGCCCTGGAACGCGCTCGGAAGCTTGCCAAGGCGCGCCTCGCAAAGGATAAGAAGGATCCGGAAGCTATTTTTGCGTTTACGCTGGCGGCGGGGATGGAATCGAACTCCGACATGATGCTCAAGAAGAAGCATATCGAGAGCTTGAAGCGGCTAAAGGAAGGAAACGAATACGCCAAGGAATTGCTGGCCGAGCAGCCGGACGCGAACGACGCCTACGTCGCGCTGGGCTCGGCCAATTACATCATCGGAAGCCTTTCTGGCGGCACGCGATTCTTTCTCATGTTCGGGGGAATCCACGGCGACAAAAAGTTAGGTATGCAGCAACTCGGAAAAGCAATTGATGGAGGACGGTATTTGCAGCCGTTTGCGAAGATCTTGCTGGCACTGGCGGCGCGCAGAGAAAAACAAAACCCCGTGGCGCAGAAGCTGCTCCTCGAATTGAGCCAGGAATTTCCGGAAAGCCCCCTCTACGCCGCCGAGTATGCGAAAGCGATGGGTCGGCCGATTCCTGCAAAGATGCATCCTTGAGCCCGTTTGCATGCCTTTTGCGCGACGGCTGACTTGTTTCGAATAAATCAACGGCGTTCTCCTGGATAGATTAGAATCGCGCCCGCGCGGTTGATCTGCGGTCAGTCTTCTACATTAGGCGGTGAAACTTGTTCCAGCAGGACTTGCTAAAGGGTCGGGCAGTTTTTCTTACTGGTGGTGGGACTGGACTTGGCCGTTCCATGGCGTTGCGATTTGCGGGTCTGGGCGCGCGGATATTCCTCGTTGGCCGGCGCGAAGATCCGCTACGAGAAACGTGTGAAGAAATCCACCGGACTGGCGGCGCTGCCGCATATGCCATTTGCGACGTACGTGACTATGGCGCCGTCGAAGCCGCAGCAGCCAAAGCCGAAGAACAATTCGGCGAAATCAACACGCTGGTCAACAACGCCGCCGGCAATTTCATGGCGCGCACCGAAAAACTGACTCCCAACGCCTTCAACGCCGTCGTCGGCATCGTACTGAACGGTTCCTTTCACTGCACGCAGGTTTTTGGCAAGCGCTGGATTTCGCGAAAACTCGGCGGCAACGTGCTGAATATCGTGACCACGTACGCAGCCGCCAACTGCGGTTCGGGGTTTGTCGTGCCGTCGGCTTGCGCGAAAGCAGGCGTCTTGGCGATGACCACGTCGCTGGCTGTGGAATGGGCGAAGTATCACATCCGGCTGAACGCCATTGCGCCCGGGCCTTTTCCGACAGAAGGCGCTTGGTCGCGGCTAATGCCCTCGAAGCAATTTGAAGAGCACGCCAAGGACAAGCATCCGATGAAACGTTTTGGCAAGCACGAGGAGTTGGCCAATCTTGCCGCGTTTCTCATCAGCGACATGGCCGAGTATATCAACGGCGAATGCGTGGTGATCGACGGCGCCCAGTGGCTGTGCGGTGCCGGCGAGTTCAACGATCTGCTGCTTCTGCCCGAAGCCGCATGGGAACAAATGGAATCCACACGTTCCAGGAATTCCTGAAGCAGCTTACTGAGGCAGAGCCCGCTTCCGAAGTTCAACGCGAAGCTTGATCTCTCCGATCGATTGCCCGTTCGAATTCGCATGCACGCTGATTTCCTGCGGCTCCGGCTTCTTCGTTTCCGTTTCGGGAACTGTTGGTAACATGACTTCAATCCGCGCAGCCGCCAGTTGCTTCGCCGCTACGGTGAATTTCCCCGCGCCGCTCTGTAGCGTCCATCCTGTCGGCAACGAGACAGTCAGAGAAATTTCCTGCGCTTTCCCCGTCCGGTTCCGCACCCACAAAGGAATCACGATCGTAGTGTGTCCTTGAAGGGCGATCTCCGGCGGCTCCGGATGCGGGAGATTCATGAGCCCATGAGCCCGCCGAAACTCCGCGTAGAAATTGTACGGGCCGCCGAGCTCCACCGATAGTTCCGGCTTTGCAGGCTCCGGAGAAACCTCTGGCCGAGCGAAGGAAATCGCTCCCGGCGTGATGCCATCGAAAATGTCACCGGTCACGCTGCCGCCAACCAATGATTTTCCCAGAACAAAATGCTGCGCATCCGACCAGCCCCCATCGGAAGTGGCCATCTTTTCGATTTGTGCTTCATCCATTTGCGCCAGCTTGTCGAGAAACGACTTGGCCTGCGTCTGGTGAGAACGAAACGAATCGAGCGCCATTCGCCAGTACGGCTGCTTGCTTGATTTGGAAATCTCCTTCACCGAATACTCCGGACCTTTGCCGCTAAAAATATCTTCGCGATCCGCGTCCGCAAAGAAATAAATCTTCTTTGGCTGCCACGGCCGCAGATTCTCAAGAAGCGGTTCGAGGCGCTTGGTGGGGCCGGCAACCTGTTCTGGAAAAGCGGCCGGGTCGCCGGCCAGATCGAATGCCTCGGTCCCCAGCACGCCGGAGGTTTGATGGTCCCCGTGGTCTTCGCCGATGAATGTTCCGGGAAGAAACGTCAGAATCACTTCCGGCCGCGTGAGCCGGACGAGCCGCACCAGTTGTTCCAAAGACTCTCCGTGATCCCAGTTCGCCAGTGACAGCAACACATTTTGTGATGCGGTATCCTTGCCGCCAAGAAACCACACGTTGGTAATCCCCAGAGTGGTCAGCGCATTTCGCGCCTCGATTTCTCGAATCGCCCCGAGCGCTGCCGCTTGCTCCGCCCCGGCTTCATTCGCGCCGCTGCTGCCGCGAGTGCCAAACACTACCCCCACGCGCTTGTGTTCGTCCAGCGCCCTCGCGAGATACGGCGTGGCCGCGCCTTCATCATCGGGATGAGCCACAATAAGGAGAATATCCACTTTGTAGCGCTCGTCCGCCGACGGCAGCGCCTGCGGCTCCTGCGAAGTGCTGGAAAATGCACACGAAAGAAGCAGAAATCCCAACACCGATGTCCTACTCAGTTTTTCCATCCCATTGACCCCGAACATTCCCGTGAAAGATGTAGAAATAAGAAAGTCTACCTTGTCACCTCTGTCCGACAAAACACTCACTCTCATGCCGATACATAAAACCGAGAGCGCTTTGGTTTGCCGGGCGTGACAGTTCTTTAGCGGGCAAATCCTGCGCGCATGTTCATTGTTCGCTCGGGCATCCCATTGACGTTCGTGCCCTGCCAGCGTAGCATCCGCAGCGATCATCCTTCAGGATTGAAGAGGTGCCATGACTGACGGAGAGACGCGCCGTGAATTTCTGAGTTCAGTTGTCGCATTCTCTCTCTTTCCGCTCGAACAGGAAAAACCAGACTTAATCCTCCATAACGGCCACGTCGCCACGATGAATCCCTCTGAGCCGGTCGCAGAGGCTGTCGCCATATCGCGTGGAAGATTTTTCGCCGTTGGCAAAAACGCGGACGTATTGAATCTTGCCGCGCCTGGCGTTCGAAAGATGGACCTCAGCGGAAAGACCGTGCTGCCTGGCTTTATCGACGCCCACTCGCATCCCGCCGCCGCAGGCCTATCACATCTGAGGATGGTGGATTGCGACCTTCGATCCATTTCCGCAATCCAAGCGGCCATGCGCGAGCGCGCAGCGAAAACGCCTGCCGGGGAATGGGTTCTCGGCTTCAAGTACGACGACACAAAAACTGATGACGGCCGTCCTCTCAGCATCGCCGACCTGGACGCTGCCGTTCCAGAACATCCCGTGCACATCAAACATCGTGGTGGCCACACCGTGTATGCCAATTCCCTGGGGTTTAGCAAAGCGGGAATCGACGAGAAGACCACGGATCCGCCCGGCGGGAAAATCGATCACGATCCCACCACTGGAAAACTGAGCGGCCGCGTTGCAGAAAGCGCCCAGGCCTTCTTCGAAAAGGTCCTTGCTCACGATTTCACGCGCGACGATCACCGCGAAGGCGTCAAACTCATCTCCAAAATGCTCGCCCGGACCGGGATCACTTCCGCAACGGAGGCACAAGGCACGCCCACCGACCTTCGCGCCTATCAGGACGCGCGTGACTCAGGCGATCTCCTTTATCGCGCCTATTGTTTCATCAACTACCGGTTCATCGATTCCATGATCAAAGCCGGCGTTCGCACTGGGCTCGGCGACGAATGGGTCCGCGTCGGCGCCATGAAGCTGGTTTGTGACGGCTCGATTTCCGAGCGCACTGCGCGCCTCTCTGCTCCTTATGAAGGCCGGCCCAACGACTACGGCATCCTGGTGATGACCGAGGAAGAGCTGTATACCCACGCCCGCAAAGCGCATCTCGCCGGCTGGCAAATCGGCACTCACGCCAATGGTGACGTCGGCATTGACACCACGCTCTGCGTTTACGAGCGCTTGCAGCGTGAGAGCCCGCGCCGCGATCCACGCTTCCGTCTCGAACACTGTACAGTTATTAATGACAACTTGATTGCACGAATCAAAGCCTTAGGCGCCATCCCGACGCCCTTTTCGACTTACGTCTACTATCATGGCGAAAAAATGCGCTACTACGGCGGGGAGCGTCTGAACCACATGTTTGCCTTACGCAGCTTTCTCGACGCCGGCATTCGCGCGACGCAAGCTTCCGACTATCCCCCCGGAGAATTCATCCCCATGATGGCGTTGCAATCGGAAGTGACCCGCACGGACGCGAAGGGCAATATTTGGGGACCCAAGCAGAAAATTACGGTTGAAGAAGCGATCCGCGTCGGCACCATCAACGGCGCCTACGCCTCTTATGAAGAAAATCTGAAAGGTTCCATCGAAACGGGCAAGCTCGCCGATCTTGTCGTTCTCGGCCGCGACCCCTTCAAGGAAAATCCCTCGACGCTCGTCACCATCCCCGTCGAACGCACCATGGCTGGCGGCCGCTGGACATTTGAGTCTTAGATTTTCCAAACCACGTCGCCTTGACCCAACCGAGAGCCGCCGATAAGCTTGATGTTTCCCCGTCCAGGTGGAAACGCACATGGAGCAGATTCACATCACGTTGCCGGATGGCAGCGTCAAAGAAGTGCCCAAGGGCACGACTCCTGCCGACGTCGCAAGAGGTATCTCGCCGCGACTCGCGGATGCGGCGTTGGTCGCACGCGTCGCCGCGCCGAATGATGGCGAGGGCGAGTTGGTCGATTTGCGGCGGCCTCTGGACCACGACGTCAAGCTGCAAATCCTGACCGAAAAAGATCCCGACGCGCTCTTTGTGTTCCGGCATTCGGCAGCGCACCTGCTTGCCGCGGCCGTGATGGACCTGTATCCCAACGTGAAGCTCGGCATCGGCCCGCCGATCGACACCGGCTTTTTCTACGAATTTCTCCGTGACGAGCCGTTCACTCAGGAAGACCTCGCCAAAATTGAAAAAAAGATGCACGAGCTCGCGGCGCAAGATTTGCCCAACGAGCGCAAGCTCATTCCCAAGCCGGAAGCGCTCGACCTCTACAAAAAGAGCAACCAGATTTTCAAGTGCGAACTCGTCGAGGAAAAAGCCACCGAGCCGATGGTCTCGTTTTATACCACTGGAAAATTCATTGACTTCTGCCGCGGCCCGCACATTCCTTCAACAAAACGCATCCAGGCGTTCAAGTTGATGAACGTCGCCGGCGCCTATTGGAAGGGTCAGGAAGGCAATCCCCAGCTCCAGCGCATTTACGCGGTGGCCTTCTTCTCGCAAAAAGAGTTGGACGAGCATCTGCACCGCATTGAAGAAGCCAAACGCCGCGATCACCGCAAGCTCGGCACGGAGCTGGACCTCTTCAGCATCCAGGAAGAAGCCGGCCCCGGCCTGATTTTCTGGCATCCCAAGGGCGGCCTCGTTCGCAATATCATCGAAACCTGGCTGCGAGACGAATTGCAAAAACGCGGCTACGATCTTGTCTACACGCCGCACATCATGCGCCTGGACCTCTGGAAGACCAGCGGCCACACCGGTTTTTACAAAGACAGCATGTTCGGGCCAATGGAAGTCGAAAAAGCCGATTATCAGCTAAAGCCCATGAATTGCCCGGGCCACATTTTGATTTATAAGTCGAAACTGCACAGCTACCGCGATCTCCCCGTCCGTCTCGCCGAGCTCGGCACCGTCTATCGCTATGAGCGCAGCGGCGTGCTACACGGCCTGCTGCGTGTCCGCGGTTTCACACAGGACGACGCGCACATTTTCTGCATGCCGTCGCAAATCGAATCCGAAGTCGAGGCCTGCGTTGATTTCGCTTTCGCCGTGATGAAGAATTTTAGTTTCGACAAGTTCGAAGTCGAGCTCTCCGATTGGGACGAAGCGCATCCGGAAAATTACGCTGGCAAGCCCGGAGACTGGCATCGCGCCACCGCCGCTCTCGCCGACACTATGAAGCGCATGAACATCCCATACAAGAAGATGGAAGGCGAAGCCGCTTTCTACGGCCCAAAAATCGACGTCAAGCTCATTGATGCCATCGGCCGTTCCTGGCAGCTCACCACCGTGCAGTTCGATTTCAACCTCCCCGCGCGCTTCGGTCTACAATATGTCGCCGACGATGGCGCGAAGCATCAGCCTCTCATGGTCCATCGCGCGCTGCTCGGCTCCGTCGAGCGCTTCTTCGGTATCTTGATCGAGCACTACGCCGGCGCCTTTCCACTCTGGCTCGCGCCTGTGCAAGTGGAAGTCTGCCCGGTCAGTGAAAAAGTCGCCGATTACGCCAAGCACGTCACCGAAACACTGAAGCGCCACAACCTTCGCGTGCATCTCGACGACCGCAACGAAAAGCTGCCCGCAAAAATCCGCGACGCGCAGCTCCAGAAAATTCCTTACATGCTGGTGGTCGGTCCCAAGGAAGCCGAAGCCGGCACCGTCTCCGTCCGCCATCGCAGCAAAGGCGACCTCGGCCCCAAGCCCCTCGCCGAACTCGTCGAATCCCTCCAGCGCGAAGTCGATTCCCGCGCGACTACGTAATCCCTCATCGCGAACCGTGCAAATCCCGCAAGTCATCTTGAACGAAAACGTCTTCGCGCAGAGTGTGCGTCTCCTGACGGATCGTGACGCTCATCTGGCGGAAGTCGTGCAAAAGTACGGCCCGCCTCCGCTCTGGGTCCGCGAACCAGGCTTCCCAACGCTCGTCTACATCATTCTTGAGCAGCAAGTCTCTCTCGCTTCCGCGAAAGCGGCTTTCGACCGGCTGAACTCTGCCGTCCGCCCGCTGACGCCAACGCGATTCCTGAAGCTCAGCGACTCCGAACTGCTGCGCATCGGCTTCAGCCGCCAAAAAACTTTATACACACGCCTGCTCGCCGAATCGCTTTCCCGCCGCCACTTTGATCTTCGCTGTCTCCACGGTCTGCAAGACGATTCCGCCCGCAAAATGCTCATCGCCTTCAAAGGCATCGGTAAATGGACCGCCGACATCTATCTATTGAGCGCCTTGCGTCGTCCGGACATTTGGCCCACGGGCGATCTGGCGTTGGCTGCGGCAGTCCAGGAAGTAAAGCGCCTTCGCCAGCGCCCTTCGCCCGAGCGTCTAGAGAGAATGTCGGCGCCTTGGCGTCCCTGGCGCGCCGTGGCCGCCCGCTTGTTCTGGCACCATTACTTGAGCAAGCGCGGCAAGCGCACTTCGGAGATTTCGCTCTAGCCGGGCGACCGAGCGCGTTGTATTGGAGAAGACGAATGTCACCAACTTTTTCTCGCCGTAGTTTTCTCGCGCTCGCCAGGGGCGCTCTTGCCGTTCCTGCGATTTCCTTGGCCGAGAGCGCCGAAGACGCGGACGACGATGACGTGCCCGCTTTGCTCGATCACATCCTTCTCGGCTGCAGCGATCTCGATCGCGGCATCGAACTCGTCGAAGAGGCCACCGGCGTGCGCCCAGCTATCGGCGGAGTTCACCCCGGCCGCGGCACACGCAACGCTCTGCTTTCTCTCGGCGAACGCCGCTACCTGGAAGTCATCGCTCCCGATCCCGCGCAAAGCGAAATCGTCCACTACCCGCAACTCCGTTCCATGACCGATCCGCGCCTTATCGGCTGGGCCGTCCATCCGCCGGACATTGCCGCCATCGCCAAGCAGCTCCAGGAAAACAGAGTCGAATTCAAAGGCCCCGACGACGGCTCGCGCAAGCGTCCCGACGGCCGCGTCCTCAACTGGAAAACCATCAACCTCGCCGACGACCGCCAAGGCCTTCTCCCCTTCTTCATCGAATGGAGCGCCGACTCGGTTCACCCTTCCAAGGATGCACCTGCAAAATGCACCTTGGACTATTTTGAAATCCTGAGCGACGATCCCGAGGAACTCTCCTCGGCTCTCAAACGCATCGGCCTTGACCTCCCCGTCCAGCGCAGCGACAAAGCCCGCCTTCACGCCCTCATCAGCGGACCAAAGGGCGACATCAAGCTCAGCACCTGAGCTTCTTGTCCCGTGCCGACTCATCTCTACGCATAAAGACGGCCACCATCAAGCAAGGTTTTTACTTCTGACTATATGACCTTTGTGCTACCCTCCCGCCTATGGCGGACTCAGATTTCGGCAATCCCACTCCTCAATTTGGCACGGCGGAATACGCGCCAAAATCCGGCACGGACGTGTGCAAGTCTTGCAACCAGGGCATATCTGGCCAGTATTTTCGTGTCAACGGCTCGCTCGCCTGCTCGCGCTGCGTGGATCAGCTGAAGAACCAAATCCCAAAGGATACGCATGCTCTCTTCGTACGCGGTCTGGCCTTTGGATTCGGCGGCGCAATCCTCGGTCTGATTCTCTATTCCGGCTTCAGCATCATCACCGGGATTGAAATCGGGTACGTCTCGCTTGCCGTCGGTTGGATCATCGCCAAAGCAGTCAAAATGGGGTCGCGCGGTACCGCACCGGAAATGGCCTTTGGGCCGCCCTCGCCCGCTCAACAGCGGGACTCAACATTCTCAACCTCATCCCCATTTGGGTCCTCGATGGCGGTCAGGCTGCCACGGCACTCAGCAAAGCCGAGCGGTTTGTCCTGCTCGCTGTTTGCCTCGTCCTATGGCTTTTTGTCGGTGAAGGTATGTTCTTCCTCGTCGCCGCTGGTGTTAGTTATCGTCTCTTTACGAAGGACTTGCCGCCGCAACCCAGTCCGGCGATTGCCGCCTATTTCGTTGGCGTCCTTGCTGCTCTCGCCGCGCTAATCCACATGATGCCTGGCACTGGCCTCGTTCCTCACTAGACTTTTGCCTCTTGCCGCACTGCCGCTGGCGCGTGCTATACTTTGAAGCCCGTCACCAGGCGCTTTTGCGCTGTATGGGCCGGGTTATGAATTCGGGGCCATCCAAGAACGTAGTGCTTGAGGGGGACTTATCGCAGAACGCAGCTTCCGGCAAGCGGACCGCATTCGCGTCAACGAACGAATCCGCGCTCGCGAAATCCGGGTGATCGATGAAGAAGGTGGCCAGCTTGGCGTCATGCAGCCGTTTGAGGCCATAAAGCTGGCCAAGGAAAAGGGGCTCGACCTGGTGGAGATCTCGCCCACGGCTGATCCGCCGGTTTGCAAGATCACCGACTACGGCAAATATCTTTATCAGGCCAACAAGAAAGCCCACGAGCAGCGCAAGAGCAGCCGCGGCTCGCAGTTGAAGGAAGTCAAGTTCCGGCCCGCCACCGCGGAGCACGACTATCAGGTTCGCAAGAACCAGATCCTGCGGTTCCTCGGCGAAGGCCACAAAGTGCGCGCGATGATTTTTCATCGCGGGCGCGAAATGGCGCACCAGGAAGTCGGGCGCGCCAAAATGAACCGCTTGCTCATGGAAATTGGCGACCAGGGCCAGATCGAAACCATGCCGCGCATGGAAGGCAACGTCCTGGTAGCGTTGCTGGCACCGAAAAAAGGCGTAAGCGTCGCCAAGCCCGCGGGCCAGCAATCGTCCAGCGCCCAGCAGTCGCAGTAACCAGCGCCATCAAACGCGCGAACGTAATTTGTGACCGTCGCCACCTGGCGCGCGACCATGATTTTGTAGGGGCGGGGCTTGCCCCGCCCGACGCAGCCAGCGGCAGAGAAAATTGTCGAGAGGATTTCCAGCAATGCCGAGAAACGCATCGAAACCGAAATTGAAACTGAAAACGCACCGCGGTGCCAGAAAACGCTTCAAGTTCACCGCCAATGGCAAGATCAAGCGTGGGCACTCCGGCAAGCGCCACTTGATGGGCACAAAAAGGCCCGGCCGCATGCGCAAGCTCAAGAAGCTGACGCTGGTCAACAAAGCGGACGTAGCCAGCGTCAAGCAAATGCTTCCCTACGGCTAGAGCCGTGACGATTTTTTTTCGCGTGCCATTAATTTGCACGCCAACAGTTTTTCTTCGTAGGGGCACGATATATCGTGCCCTTCCGTTTGAAACGCGGGACGCAAGTCCCGCAAATCGTGCCAGGCAGCGCTTCACGGGTGCCTGCCGGCCGATTCGCCCCGACTTTGTTGGGGCATTGTAGCGGCCGGGCTTCAGCCCGGCATCGTCCGCGTCTCGCGGACGACCTCTTAGGTGCAAACCTATTTGTGCTTGCGCCAAGAGCGCTACATTCAGAACCACCCCGGAAACAAACCCGTTGCGATACGCGCGTTATTGCGTTTACGCAACCTGTCTTGTTTCCCATAAAAAAAGGAGAAACCCATGGCACGCGTAAAACGCGGCACCAAGCGCCGGGCACGGCGCAAGAAGTACCTCAAGAGGACAAAAGGCTTTTTCCTCACCAAGAGCAAGCTTTACCAATCCGCGCAGGAAGCCGCCAATCGCGCCGATCGCTACGCCAAGCGCGACCGCCGCGTCAAAAAACGCGAATATCGCAAGCTCTGGATTCAACGCGTCGGGGCCGCCGCACGCAACAACGGCCTGACCTATGGCCAGTTGATTCACGGCCTCAAGCTTGCCGGCGTCGCTCTGGACCGCAAGGTCCTAGCAGACATCGCAGTAAAGGACGCTGCGGCATTCACGTCGCTAGTGTCGACAGCGAAAGCTGCCGCCCCGCCGCCAGCCAAGGCCAAGAAAGCGTAAGCTTCCTTGCCGGCGATTCACTCTGTGTAGGGGCGGGGCTTGCCCCGCCCGCTCGTTGCGTCTTGGCTTCTCACGACGCATGATACCTTCTTTCGTAAGGACATCTTGAACGGTGCCCTGCGCTGTTTGCCTTCAAATGCGATGACCGAACGCGAAAACAAAACGGCAATCCCTCTCGTCCATCTCGGCGTCACTCGGCCCGAGGAACTCTCCGCGCTCTTCGCCGACCTTCGTGGGCGCTTCGACGCGGATTGCGCTTGCGCGCATGACGAATCGTCCTGGAAAGAATTCCGCGATGCCTGGCTCGGCCGCAAATCCGGCGTGCTCACGCAAATCACGGATAATTGGCTGAAGCCAGCCACGCTCGACTTGAAGCGCGCTGTCGGCGCCGCTCTCAACGAACTGCGCGCCCATGTCGAGTCGCAGATCGAGGCTCGCCGCGCTGCAATCGAATCCGGCGCCGAAGAATCCGCGCTCGCCCGTGAACGCGTCGACCTCTCTCTCCCTGGCGTCATTCGCCCCATCGGCTCGCATCACCTGATCCGCCAGGTCTTCCAGGAAATTGAAGACATCTTCTTCTCCATCGGCTTCTCCGTCGTCGAAGGCCCCGAAATCGAAACGCCTTACTACAATTTCGAGGCCCTGAATATTCCCGAATTCCATCCTGTCCGCGACGACATGGACACGTTCTATATCGATTTGCCCAAGGGCGCGCCGACGCCTCTCCTTCTCCGCACCCACACTTCGCCCATGCAGATTCGCACCATGGAAAAGCAGAAGCCGCCCGTGCGCGTCATCGTTCCGGGCAAGGTCTACCGCCGCGACAATCCCGACGCCACACACTCCTTCATCTTTCACCAGGTCGAAGGCTTGGCCGTTGACACCGACATCACTTTTTGCGATTTCACCGGCACCATCGAATACTTCGTAAAGCAGTTTTTTGGCCCCACCGTGAAAACCCGCTTCCGGCCCAGCTATTTTCCATTCACCGAGCCGAGCGTCGAGTTCGACGTCTCCTGCCCTTTCTGCGGCGGAACAGGCACAGCGGCTGGCGGGGGGACGTGTTCGAAATGCAAAGGCGCCGCCTGGATCGAACTCTTTGGCGCTGGCATGGTCGACCCTGCCGTCTACGGGTTCGTGAATTACGACGCTAAAAAAGTCAGCGGTTTCGCCTTCGGCATGGGCATCGACCGCCTGGCCATGCTCAGGTACGGCATCGACGACATCCAGGTCTTTTTCCAGAACGATGTCCGCTTCTTGCGCCAGTTCCCATGACTTTGCCCATTGAACTTGTCATTCCGAGCGCAGCGAGGAATCCTGGCATGATCGATCTGCTGAGGGAAGCGCCGAGAAGCCCGTGCGCGTCCCCATGTCCTTATACTAATTTCCATTTTCACTTTTCCATTTTCGAGCTTCAGTCATGACTTTCGCCGACGCCAAACAGCGCTTCTCTAATCGCGTGGCGGACTACGTCCGCTACCGCCCCGGCTATCCCCCGGCCGCGCTCGATCTCTTGCGCACGGAATGCGGCCTTCGACCTGGCCACGTCATCGCGGACATCGGCTCCGGCACGGGTTTCTTGAGCGAACTCTTTCTGAAAAATGGTAATCTCGTTTACGGCGTCGAGCCCAACGAAGCCATGCGCCGGGCCGGCGAAGAATACCTCGCCTCTTACGACGGCTTCTCGAGTATCGAAGGATCAGCGGAATCCACCACACTCGGCGATTCGAGCATCGACTTTGTCGCCGCCGGCCAGGCCTTCCACTGGTTCGAACCAAGCGCCGCGCGAAGCGAATTTATCCGTATCCTGAAGCCCGCCGGCTCGGTCGTCATCGTATGGAACGACAGGCGGATGGAAGAGAAGCACCTCACTCGTGAGTACGAGGAATTGCTGGAACGCTTTGGCATCGATTACAAGCGAGTGAAGGATGCCTACCCGGAGACGCATCATATCCACAGTTTCTTCGGCAGCGATAATTTCCACTCTCGCGATTTGCCCAACGAACAGGATTTGGATTGGGATGGTCTGCGCGGGCGCTTGCGGAGCAGTTCCTTCGCTCCTGCCGAAGATCACCCGAATTACGCACCGATGATGGCCGAGCTGGACCGCATTTTTCGCGCCCATCAAGCCGGTGGCTATGTGCGTATGGAATACTTCACGCGCATTTATTTTGGGCAACTGCGGATAGGGACCGAGGGATGAAGGTCGTCTACAGCTGGCTGAAAGATTTCGTCGACGTGACCGCGCCGCCCCAGGAGCTCGCCTCGCGCCTCGTGCTTTCAGGTACAAACATTGCCGGCGTGGAAACAGGCCCGCAGGGGGTTGTGATCGACGCCGAAGTCAGTTCGAATCGCCCGGACTGTCTCGGCCACTACGGCATCGCCCGCGAAGTCGGCGCCATTTACAAGCTGCCCCTGAAGCACATTTCGCCCAAGCCTGCTGAGAGTGCTGCGAAAGCCAGCGACGCCGTAAAAGCCGAAATTCAAGCGCCCGAACTCTGCGGCCGTTTCACTGCGCGCGTCATTCGAAACGTGAAAATTCAGCCGTCGCCGAAATGGCTGAAAGACCGTCTTGAAGCCTCCGGCGTGGCCAGCATCAGCAATGTCGTGGACATTTCGAACTACGTGATGCTGGAGCTTGGCCACCCGCTCCATACCTTCGATTACGACAAGGTTCGCGACCACAAAATTGTTGTCCGCCGCGCCAAGCCGGCGGAAAAGATGAGAACACTTGACGGAGTCGAGCGGCAGCTCGCACCTGACAAAGAGCGGCAGCTCGATTCGAATATCTGCATGATCAGCGATGGCGACGGCTCGCGTCCCATCGGCATTGGCGGAATCATGGGCGGAGCCGAAACCGAAATTTCGTTTTCCACGAAAAATGTTTTGATCGAGTGCGCCTGGTTCGAACCGGTCGCGATTCGCCGCGCCGCCCGTTTTCTGAAATTGCACACCGAAGCGTCCACGCGTTTTGGCCGCGGCGCCGACCCGGAAATGGCCGAACTGGCCTCACGTCGCGCCGCGGAATTGATTCTTCAGCTTGCCGGCGGCGAGTTGCTCTCCGGCGTTGTTGATAGTTATCCCGGCAAGCGCGCCCCGAAAAAAATCCGCTTGACGCGCGCCGAGATTCTGCGCGTGATGGGCGCGGACGTCCCGGACAAGCAAATCGAAGCCAGCCTAAGCGCGCTCGGCTTCGCCCCCGTTCGAATCGACCAAAACCGCGGCGCGGAAGGCTCGCTCCTCGCGGCCTGGGAATGTACGCAACCTTCCTGGCGCGCCGAAGTCGAACGCGAAATCGATTTGATCGAAGAAATCGCGCGCATTTACGGCCTCGATAAATTTCCGCCGCGGCTGCCAGCAGCACGCCAAGGCGCGGCGCGCCTCCCGCATTACGAAGCCGAAACGCGCTTGCGCGAGCGGCTCATCGGTTTCGGCTACCGCGAAATCTTGACGATTCCGCACGTGGCCGAAGAGCGCGACGCGCTATTCCGACCGGAAAATGTCGTTCCGGCGCGGCTTTCGAATCCGCTTTCGGAAGAGGCCAACGTGCTGCGCTCGACTGGCATCGTCACCATGGCAAGCGCGATCGAATGGAATCTGAATCACGGCCAACGCAATGCGCGCCTGTTCGAAATCGGCCGCCACTATCGCTTGAATGGAAGCGAATCGGTCGAAACCCGCGTGCTCACCATCGGCGCGACCGGCGAAGCCCGCGAAAAAGGTCTCTACGATGTAGCGCGCGATTTTTCCTTTGCCGATCTCAAGGGCGATCTCGATTCCATCGGCGAACTCTGCGGCGGTTTCCGCTGGGAAGACGGCGGCGCGGAATGGCTGCACGCGGCGCGGCGCGGCGGCGTCAGGCTAAACTCCGTCATTTCGAGCGAAGGGAGAAATCTCTCTTCGCTTGGTGTCGCTGGGCAGCTTGCACGCCGCCTTGCAGACAAATTGAAATTGCGGCAAGACGTTTTCCTGGCCGAGTTGCGCCTCGATCCGCTTTACGCTGCGATGGGTGCGGCGAAAGAAGCGCGGCGCTACGAGCCACTACCAAGGTTTCCAAGCGTCGAACGCGATTTTTCTTTGTTACTTGCCGACGGCACGAAGTTTTCTGACGTTACGAAAACGATTCAGTCGCTCGGGATCAAGGAAATTTCCGCGATCGAAGCGATGGATCTTTTCCGCGGGAAAAATGTTCCCGCTGGAAAATATTCACTGCTCGTGCGCGTAACGTTCCAGAGCCGCGAAGCGACGCTGACAGAAGCGCAAATTGCGAATTTCAGCGGCAAAATCGTTGCTGCCCTCGAAAAAAATCTCGGCGCGCAACTCCGCGCGCAATAAAAACGCTTCGCAACTCACACGCACGATCCGGAATTGTTCGACCATTCCAGTTGAATCGTGTAGCCGCCGAGGATGCGTGTTTTCCACGCGCAAATATCCCCTATTTCGCCGTTGTTGTCGTCGTACCAACCCTGGCCGGGCACTGGATCCGTGATTGCTTCGCAAAGTTCGTGCGAGCTGGTGGAAGTGAGCGCGTCCGCGACAGTAATGCCGCCGGTACACCCCGAACAACTCGGGTACGGCATCACTGCATAAAAGATGTTGCCGCTGGTGGAGTCGTGATAGCCGCAGAAGTCCTGGCACGAAGCGCTGCCGCCCTGCACTACCTTCACGCCCGGAGGAAGAAAAACAAAATAAAGCGAGTTGGGATTGGGCGCGGGAAGATTCTTGCCAGCGATTCCCTGCTGCAACAGCTGTTGAATGGCACTGTCCTGTGCGGAAGCGCCTGGAGCGGGTGAAGTGAGAATCGTGGTTCCGGTGCGCAGGCCGTGGCCGATATTTTTTCCTGGGACACTGTATTCACCGAGCTGATCCATCAGCGCACTCGCGAGGATGTAGTCGAAGAAAAGATTCATGTTTTTCATGACCACGCTTTGCGGCGATTGGCTCCATGCGGCGCCCCAAAAAACTGTAAAAACCTCGACGGAAGTGAGCAGCGGCCCGCCGCGGTAAGTAAGCTGGGGCGCGACTGCCGCGGCGACGCGTTCGGCCTCGGGGCGATGGAGTGGCACGACCCGGATGGGGTGTTGCAGCACGGCGGGGGATTTCTTGTGGCGAGGCTTGGCGGCCATGAGGCGCTCCTTGTACCGGCGGATGGATTCGCGATGCGCGGGCCGGGGAGGCAAACAGGCTGGAGTTCACACGGTACCGAACAGCGCGAATAATGTAAATGGGACTTCGTACTAGAGGCCGACGCTGAAGGCGGGATTTATTCGGAGAGCGAATGTGGTATTGTGCCGATAAGGACGCGCGGAGAGTCAATGAGCGGGCCGGTGAAAGTGCAGATTTTCGGGCAGGTGTATTCCATCCAGGGAGAACTGGATGTGAAGTATGTGCAGAAGCTCGCGAAGTTCGTGGACGAAAAGATGCACGATATCGCCGACGTGACGAAGACCGTGGACACGCAAAAAGTGGCGGTGCTGGCGGCGCTGGCGATTGCGGACGAGCTTCACAACATGCAACGCGATCGCGGCGATCATGAACAGTTAATGCGCGAACAAGCCGAGCGTTGCCTGACGCTCGTCGAACGCGCGCTGAAGCAAACCGCGTAATTCATTTCTTTTCCAAACATAAAAATCCTCATTGGCTCCAGCTTGTTGGGTTGCGGTCCCAGCGGTGGGCGCGGAGCTGTTTGTGGAGGGCGGCGGGGAGGGGGCCGTCCGTGCTGGCGGTGATATTGGCTTCGACGTTGCGGCGTTTGCGCATGCCGGGAATGATGGTGCCGACGTCGGAGTTGTTGAGGATGAAGCGCAGCGCCATCTGCGCCATGGAGCTGCCCGCGGGAACGAGCGGGCGCAGCGCTTCGGCGCGGGCGACGCTGCTCTTTAGATTTTCCGCGACGAAATACGTGTTGCGCCAATCGCCCTTTGGCCAGGTGCTGTCGACGGTCAGCGTGCCGGTGAGTGTGCCTTCATCGAAAGGCACGCGGGCGATTACGGCGACATTTTTCATGCGGCAGATGGGGAAGAGCGCGTCTTCGGGATTTTGGTCGAAAATGTTGTAGATGACCTGGACGGCGTCGGCGACGCCTTCGAGCACGGCGCGAATACCATTGTACGGCTCCCAGCGATTGACGCTGACGCCGACGGCTTCGGCTTTGCCGGTCGAGCGAAGCTTTTCCACCGCGCGCGGGAGGCGTTCGTCGGTGAGCCAGCGGTCTTCCCACGTGTGAAACTGGATGAGGTCGAGCTTTTCGACGCCAAGATTGGCAAGGCTTTTGTTGACGTATTCTTCGATGTGATCGGGCGGATAGCAATCATCGAGCGAGAAATCGCGGCGGCTGGGCCACTTAAGATTCTTGGGCGGAATTTTGGTGGCGACCGTAAGCCCACGCGGTGTCAAAGAAATTGCAGCCGAGATCAACGGCACGCTGCAGGGCGTCGAGCGATTCGGCGTCGTCGGAGCCGGTCCAGCCGGCGAGCCCCCACATGCCGTAACCAATTTCGCTGACGTTCCATCCGGTGCGGCCAAACTTGCGATAGTGCATGGTGTGCTCTCCTGAATTGGAGCGCACATTATACGGGGAGTTGCGGTCTCGTGCTCTGTGGCCCGTGTGCTGTGAAAGAGCGGCAAAGAGGAGGTTATGGCAAGGAAAGGGCTTACGTGAAAAGTGGGGCGCGGGAATGGGCCAGGGCAGGCTCGGCAGGGGCCGAGAACAGAGGCGTCTCTGGGAGGTGCGGGGTAAAACGAATCGGGCGAGCTGGTGACTCATTATCAAAGAATATGGTAGCGCAGACGTAATACAGTTGTCAAGTACGTATTGGATTAGCATTCGAATGAACCGTGGAAAACTTTGTAGGGCGGCCATTTTGCTGGGTATCCAACAAGACCGAAAAGTGGGGGATTGACAGCCTGTGGGTCGCGGCATATATTCAACCTATAGGTTGAATAATAATGACGCCCGCGAGGCAGTTCGGACTGAACCAAACCTTGATGGCACTGGCCGATCCGACGCGGCGAGCGATCCTGCAACGGCTTTCGCGCGGGGAGGCACGGGTTACGGAACTGGCGCTTCCCTTTGCGATGTCGCTCAATGCGGTGTCAAAACACATCCGTGTGCTGGAGGGCGCGCGACTCGTGCGGCGGCGACGGGCAGGGCGGGAGCACCTGCTGTCCATCAATCCGGAACCACTCGATGGAGCCGCGACGTGGATTGAGAGACAAAGAGCGAGGTGGACCGCCAAGTTGGACACCCTCGAAGCCCTATTGCTGGCAGAAGACCGAGCATTCGCGAAAACAACCAAGAAAAAGAAAGGATCATCCCGATGAGCGCTGAGCCAAAGAAACAAGACGACAGACAAGGGCAGCAACCGAGCGAATATGGCGCAGTCACGGAACCCGGAACGGTCCGGCTGGAACGAGTGCTGCCCGGCCCTATCGAACGCGTCTGGGCCTACCTGACGGAGCCGGAAAAGCGGGGAAAGTGGCTTGCTTCGGGGGCGATAGAGTTGCGCGTGGGCGGACGAGTGGAACTGGAATTCAATCACTCGGAGCTTTCCACCGAGAAGACACCGCCAGATGAATATAAGAAATATGAGAGCTGCACATTCCGCAATGGCCGCGTTACACGCTGTGAGCCGCCGAAGCTACTGAGTTATACATGGGGTGACGAGCCGGGAGAAAACTCGGAAGTCACGTTTGAGCTGAGCGCGCGCGGGAAGGACACTCTGCTGATCGTGACGCACCGGCGACTCCGCGACCGCGGAGAGATGGTCGGCGTGGCGAGCGGGTGGCACTCGCATCTGGGCATCCTGGAAGACCAGCTCAACGGGCGGGAACCGCGTCCTTTCTGGACATCGATTCTCAAAACGAAAGCCGAGTATGAAAAACGGCTGCCGCGTTAGAGGGCACAGCGGCAACGGGACTAAGGAACAACATGAAGAACGAGAGCGGCATCAAGAATCACGCGGTGGTATCGCACGAGGAGTGGCTTTCGGCGCGCACGGCGTTTCTGGCGAAGGAGAAGGAGTTCACGCGGTTACAGGACGAGCTCAACCAGGAGCGGCGCGAGTTGCCGTGGGAGGCGGTCCGGAAAGAGTATGTCTTCGAGGGACCGCACGGGAGGCAAAGGCTGGCGGAACTTTTTGACGGAAAGAGCCAGTTGATCGTCTATCACTTCATGTTTGAGCCGAGCGCTACGGCAGGCTGCCCCCACTGCTCGTTGCGGGCCGACGGCTTCAACGGCATCGGCGTGCACCTGAAGCAGCGCGACGTGACGATGATCGCCGTCTCGCGCGCGCCGTATGACAAGCTGGCGGCATACCAGAAGCGAATGGGCTGGAATTTCAAGTGGGTCTCCTCAAGCGATACGGATTTCAATTTTGACTACCACGTGTCTTTCACGCCGGAAGAGTTCGCAAAGAAAAACGCTTTCTACAACTTCAAAATACAAGATCCGCAAGCTCCCGAGCGCGAGGGACACAGCGTGTTCTACAAGGATGAGAGCGGCGCCGTTTTTCATTGTTACTCGTGCTACGACCGGGGAAACGACAAGCTGAACATCCACTATCACTACCTGGATTTGGCACCGAAGGGCCGGGATGAAGGCGGGCGCGGACCCTTCTGGGTGCGGCGGCACGACGAATACGGGGGCTAGTGCAAGGATGGAACGTGAGCCATTTGCGCCGCGCTATAGTGGCTTGTTGTGATAAGGGACCGATGCTGCGATGAGAAAAATAAATCTACGGGCGCTCGGGCTGGGGTGCGCGGTGTTTGGGGTGGGGGTGCGCGGGAACGCGGTGGAGGAAGTTAAGCGACTGGCGGAGTTGATGGGATGGAAGGCAGGGACAGTGGCGGAGCGCTGACTGCGGAAATTCCCACGCTTCAAAAGCGAAGCGTGGGTTAGGCAGATTCACTTAGACACGGTAAACCTGGACTACCCGCTGCTGAAGAGCGGCGATCAGTAGGCAAGGCTCGGTATTTGGCGAAGATAGCTGTTGTTGCCGGCGAGTTGCTTCAGCATGAAGTCCGAAGTATCCGCACGGGAGATTTTTGTTAGAAAAAACCAGTGGCCGATGCCGGAGCCGACGCGATAGACGCCCTTTCGCGGACCATTTGTCAGCGCCGTGGGGCGGACGATGACCCAATCGAGAGCGCTCTCCTTGATGATGGTCTCCTGCACGGCCTTATCCGCGAATACATTTCGCAGAAACAGCGGAATGACAAAAAAGTTATAGAGAAAACCGAGGCGTCCCCGGCTATCGCCTACGCCGAGAGACGACTGGCAGACGATCCGCTTTACGCCGCGCTCCTGCATCGCCCGGACGATGTTGCGCGTGCCATCGGATAGTTTTGTGTTTCGCCGGAAAAGAAAGAGCAGGGCAAGGAGCGGAATGCCCAGCGATACCGACCAGGCTCCAATACCATGCAGAGCCAGTAACCTGGCGGCGACCTGGCACAGAATCGTTACGACAATAAACGTGAATACGGGCGGATGGACGCCGAGGGCAGAGAGAACCGCGTCCTGGCCAGTGACAGCAGGTTCAACGGTGTCATAGCGAAGGACGTCACCTTGCGCAACGCGAAGATTTGCATGGCTGACATGGAGCTTTGCAGAGTGGCGCACGAATGCGGTGACGATGTGACCCTGCGCGAGGGCTTGTTCGACGAGCTGGCGGCCGGTCCCACCGGTAGCACCGAAGATGAGGAGTTTCATGAGGCTTGAGTCTCCGGTGCTGATAGTACGTTAACGGGGGCCGATTATTTCAAGTTGTATCTTGACGGTGTGGAGTGGGCGGCGGAGTGCCGAAGAATTATCGGGAATGCTAACGTCACAATTTGCGGGGAGTCATACTGGTTTGTTGGGGAAGGGCCAATAACTGCGATGAAAAAGAAAAAACTACTGATGCTGGGGCTGGTTTGCGCGGCGGCGGCGGTGTTTGCGGTGGGGGTGCGCGGGGATGCGGCAGAGGAAGTTAAGCGGCTGGCGGAGTTGATGGGATGGAAG
>WNFO01000213.1_pt1 | contig 40422 bp, 49 predicted proteins | sample 5400251 | NCBI WGS metagenome assembly WNFO01 (sample SAMN13153354, study PRJNA577476) | soil metagenome | isolation source: 100 cm saprolite under Madrone tree | place: USA:California | collected 2016-06-14 | reverse complement strand
GGAAGACTCGCCGTGGACCGGCGTCTCGGCTGGAATGCTGTGCCCAGCAATAACTTCACCTCGCACCAAGAGGGCGAGTGGGTGATCCTCGAAGGTACAGGTCAGGGACACGGCATCGGCCTCTGTCAACGCGGCGCAAGAGCCATGGCCCAAGAGGGCAGCAGCTTTCGACAAATCCTCAACCACTATTTCCCGAACACCGCGCTCGTTCTGGTCGGAGAACACGGCGCAGGTAGCGGTCTTTAGGCCCTGATAACGCACTCACACGAGCGCAGGATCAAATTGTATTGTCACGAAGAATCACTTCCGAATCGTTATCAAATGACAAACGAACGTACCGGGGCGGCGGGGTCGCGCCGGTATCCCTCTCACCTGTCCCCTTCCGCCCGCTCCCCGGTTTGTGGTAATGCTGTTTCGTCGGCTTCTACGGCGGACAAGGCGCTTCCGTGGCTCCCATTCAGCAAGGCGCGTTTCGAGAATTCAAGGTATACGACAAAACCCGGAAGCCTGCCGACTGGACCTCCCTCGTCGGGCCCACGCAGTGCGCCGCCTTCCTCAAAGATGTGAAGACCGCCAACCCGCTGGCGACCGACGGCAGCGAAATCACTCACCTAGGCGATTGCCGGTTTCTCCTTTTCGACCATCTGGAAGAGGCGCGTGCATTCTGTGAAGCTCAAGTGCAGCGGTATCCTTTCATGTGCTGCGAGATTTTCGACGCGGAAGGGAAAGCCAAGCCTCCATTGCTCGCGATCATGCATCCCAGCGCCGCTCGAAAAAACGAGCTGAGTCCAACCTGGGTCAAGCGACGCAAGGTCATTGCGATTGCTTCGCTTGTTGCGGCCGGAGTGTTGTTCGTTGCAGACTGGCGATCCGAATACGAGCTGTTGTGGCCCTCTCTCCTGGCGGTAAACCTGCTTCCGCTCGGGCTGCGGCTGCTCTACTGGAACACGGCGAGCGCTGAGCGCAGCCGGACGCAAGCGAAGCGGCTCGCGGAACATCTGCAACGAGAAAAGGAACCGCACCGAAACCTCAATGAGACACGCTGACCACAAGGGCCACACTCTTTTCCCACGCGCGGGAAACTTTCTCGCGCTGCGCTAATGCGAAAATCACGCGTTATCCTCTTCTATGCGGCAAGTTTGCTCGCAGCGGTTGGCGTTTTTCTTTTGATCCGATCCGCTGGACTCAGGCGTTTTGCGCCTCAGGCCACGCAACCTACTGGAATTGTCGAAACGCCGCCGCCCGCTCAAACGCCCAGCGTCTTGTTGCATGTCCTGCTTGCTTTGCTGGTCATCGTAATTGCCGCCCGCATTCTGGGCGCGATATTTCGCTGGCTGCATCAGCCGCAAGTGATGGGCGAAGTCATTGCCGGATTGCTGCTTGGACCCTCATTTCTGGGCTGGCTGGCGCCGCAGTTTTCTCTGCAACTCCTGCCCCCGGCGATAACGCCGTTTTTGGCTGTGATTGCGCAGGTTGGAATCATCCTGTTCATGTTTCTGGTCGGATTGGAACTCGACACGGGTTTGTTGCGGCAGCGGACGCGAGCCTCCATAGCCATTTCGCACGCCAGCATCGTTGTGCCATTTCTCCTGGGCGCGGGCCTCGCGCTTTGGCTCTATCCGCGTTTCGCCGCCGGCAGCATTTCGTTCACCGCGTTTGCTCTGTTTATTGGCGTAGCCATGTCGGTCACTGCATTTCCGGTCCTGGCGCGAATTCTTACCGATAGCAAAATGCAAACCAGCCGCATGGGTGTGCTAGCCCTGGCTTGCGCCGCCGTTGACGATGTCACAGCATGGTGCCTTCTGGCGCTTGTTGTCGGAGTGGCTCGCGCGCAGCCGGGGCACGTTCTGGTGACGGTCGGGGCGGCCATAGCGTTCATTCTCTTTGTGCTGGTGATCGCCAGAAGAGCCGCCGCGTGGCTGGTACGGCGCCAGATGTCCCAGGGCAGAACAACACAGCAGATGTTTGCGGCCGTCTGTGTTTCTTTGCTCGTCTCGGCGCTGGTTACGGAGCGTATTGGAATTCACGCGCTTTTCGGCGCGTTTCTTCTCGGCGCGGTTGTTCCTCACGACTCTCAGCTCGCCCGCGATATCCGAGAAAAGTGTGAGGACCTCGTTGTCGTGCTTTTCTTGCCCGTATTTTTTGCGTTCACGGGAATGCGCACGCAGGTCGGCCTTCTGAAAGAACCCGCCGACTGGTTGGTTTGTGTGGTCATCATTCTGATCGCATCGTCGGGCAAGTTCGGCGGCAGTTTTTTTGCTGCGCGCATAACCGGATCGGACACCAGAGAAGCTGCCTCGATTGGCATTCTCATGAATACTCGCGGCCTGATGGAGCTCGTAGTCCTAAACGTTGGGCTCGATCTCGGCGTTCTCTCCCCGACACTTTTTGCAATGTTCGTGCTTATGGCCGTCGTCACAACCCTTGCCACTACGCCGATCCTGCAAGCCTTGTCGGCTCCACGTGGTGCTTAACGCGAAGCCTCTGCCTTCGCTTTCTCACCGAGCAATCGCTCCGCCAATTCGTTCACCTCATGCTGAAGAGAGCTGTGTGCTTCTCACGTGGCCGCACTTGTGTGAAGTCTGCGTGAATGCTGGCAACGCGAACATCGCGGGCAAAATAGATAGTCGTGGGATATGCGCCGAAATTGGCTGTGTCCTTAACTATTTGAATTAAGACCGTTGGCCCGTTTTCCCAGATCACGATTCCTGGATACTCTCTTTCGGCCGAATCATCGGTTCTTCCGGAATTCCGGTAACGGATTGTGTATATTGCTGGGTTGAGAGCCCAAGGAGGTTGCTGTGGCGGATGAACAAATCGATCCCCGCGTGGATATGTACATCGAGAAGGCAGCGTCATTTGCTCGGCCGGTGCTGACGCACCTCCGGAATCTCGTGCATCAGGCTTGTCCAAGGGCGACGGAGTCCGTGAAGTGGGGAATGCCGTTTTTTCTGCTGCAAGGAATCGTTCTCGGCCACATGGCGGCGTTCAAACAGCACTGCGCATTCGGCTTTTGGGGGCCGGAAATGAAAAAGGTGCTGGCGAAGGATGGATTGGCTTCAAGTAAGGCGATGGGCTCGCTCGGCCGAATCGCGGGTTTGCAGGATTTGCCCGCGGACAGGCTGCTCCTTCGATACCTGTGCCAAGCGGCGGGATTTGTAGAAAGCGGCCAGCGCAAGAAATCGATCGATCGGAAACCGAAGGCCGCGAAAGCAAACGTGCGGGTTCCGGTGGAACTGAGTGCGGCGCTGAAAAAGAATAAGCTTGCGGCGAAGGCGTTTGAGCGCTTCAGCCCGAGCTGCCGGCGGGAGTATGTGGAGTGGATTGCGGCGGCCAAGCGCCCAGAAACCAAAGAGAGGCGGGTAGTGCAGGCAGTGGAATGGATCGCGCAGGGAAAGTCACGGAACTGGAAGTACGAAAACTGTTGATGGTGTTACCGCATCGCTTTTCAGGGCGTCGCTGTCAGCTGCTCCGGCTTCGGTTCGTACGCGGCCAATCAATACGCCAGCGCCGGCCCCTTACCGGAAGCCAGTATAGTTGTTTTGCGGGCGTGCCTTTCGAATGGTGGTAGAGCGCACCCGCCCGCTCGTAGAAACCTCGAGTGTGCCAAGAGTCCTGAAATCCGAACCGATGGAAGTCGAGATGATGACAAAACTCATGACAAAGCGTACTCAGAAAAGTTCCGAATGAAGTGATCTCCTTCCGAACGGCCGTTCTCGTCCACACTCGGATCAGCATCGTCGAAGGGTGATAATCACCAAAAAGCTCTGTCGTCGAGTATTCCCGAACGCGAAGCGGTCTAGCGGCCAAAACACGGATTGAGCAAGGCGGGACGTTGTAGAAATTGGATGCAGTCCCCAGGAACTCCGCGCAGGCCACGCGAACATCTCCGATCGCTCCATCCCGCATCGCCGATTCAATGGATCCAGCAAGTCCTACGAGTTGTCCGTCGCGCGGCAATTCCAGTGCTTTGGTTCGATCGCTGATACCGAACGATTCGCGATTCTTCTTGCGTGGTGGAGCGTCCGTCAGCATTCTGATCCATTGTGCCGCAAACGGGCCATACGGGCTAACCAGCGGCAGACTGGGCGAGTAAAAAGACTTGGGGCAATGCAAGCAATGGAGAAACAAACGCCTGTAGGGGAAGCGGGCACCGTTAGATTTCCGTGACCGTTCGCCTCAAGAAGAGGAGGAGGGAAAAATTGCAGTCTGTAAACAGCTGAGAAAGAAGGAGAAGTTGGCTTCCCAGGATTTAACTTCGGTTAAGGTACAAGAAAGTAATTTAACCAGAACCTGCCGGAAACCGGCTTGGCTGGAATCACGCCGCACGGCTTCGTTCGCGCTAGCTAATGGCACGTTCGCTTCTTTTACATACGACGATAATCGAAAATTGGCAAACAAGAGAGCTTTCTGTCACAAATCTCTTGCCGACCTCAAACTTCAAGTGCCAGTGATGCTGCACCGCTCCAACTAATTTGCAGGCGCTGAACGGCGCAGCTCTTTCAATTCGCCGTCGTCAAGCTTCACCCCAGCAGCACCAACATTCTCCTCGAGATGTTGGACTCGTGAGGTTCCAGGAATCGGCAGGATCACTGGAGATCGCCAAAGCAACCATGCCAGAGCCACTTGTGATGGCGTTGCTTTTGATTGCCGCGCCGCGCGGCCAATGGGACTGTCCTCACGTGAAAGCCGTCCGGCCGCCAATGGAAACCATGGTATGAAACCGATGTTCTGCTGTTGACAGAACTCCAGAACATCTTCCGATCCGCGATCGGTCACGCTGTATCGGTTCTGCACGCTTGCAACCTCTACGATCGTTTGCGCATGCTGGAGCTGAGGAACACTCACTTCCGACAAACCGATGTGCTTGATCTTTCCTTGATCTTGCAAGTTCTTTAGGGTCCCCAGTTGATCTTCAGCCGGCACTTTCGGATCGATCCGGTGTAACTGATAGAGGTCGATTCGATCCAGGCGCAAGCGCCGCAAGCTGTCCTGGCACGCGGAGATGAGATGTTGCGGCCGCCCGTTCTCCACCCACCGGTCGGGGCCAGGCCGTTCAAAGCCTCCCTTCGTCGCGATCACCAACTCTGCAGGATATGGATGCAGCGCCTCAGCGATCAACTCTTCGCTTATGCCCGGACCGTAGGAGTCCGCAGTGTCGATGAAGTTGACACCCAATTCGACGGCCCGCCGCAACACGCGAATCGACTCCGCTCGATCTGCTGGCTCACCCCAAATTCCTTTGCCGGTGATGCGCATCGCGCCGAATCCAAGGCGAGTGACGCGAAGATCGTTCCCGATTGTGAATTCGCCGGCCCGGTTGGCGAGGCTGTCACCTTTGCGTTTTGACGAATCGCTCATGCTCTCTCCTCTCCCGCCCATACGCAGTTGAATCGCGTTGGGAGTCAGATCTTCCTGACGGCACCTACTGTTCGTAATTCTCGACAATCCCTGCTGGGCGCACCTTGGCCTTGTCTGGGTCCTCCCCGAATTCCCGCAGAGCACGGCGCTGCCGCAAGAGTTCCCAGTAGTGGTCAAGTTCGACATTCAGCTCGCCCAAACTCACTTGGTCGTCGCCTGCAAGAGCACTCTTCCCGTACAAGCGTCTTCTTCCTTCCATGAAAGTCTCCTTTCATCACGAAAGTGCGCGTCCGCGCGGTTTTACAAAATCCACTCCATGTGCCAGACCGCGTAGGTCGCAAGATCCAAGGAGATGCAGGTTCACGGTTAGATGCGGAGTACAGGTAGAAGAGCACAGGAGCGCTACTGTCCGCGTCTGATCAAGTAGTGAGCTTCACGGCTCCCTCGTCGACCGTTCTGGTACGTTTGGCCGTCGCCGTCTCGCAGCCCGTTTTACTGGAAAGCCTTTTCAGACTTCTCACGTCCGAACTGGATTGGCCAATAGTGCTCAAGCCGGTCCGCGCTGAGCGGGACTTGCGCGATGGTCGCTATCTGCTCCTGGTCGAGTTGCAGAAACGCCTGCTTTTTAGCTTCGTCGGAAATTCCGATCTCTTTCAAAAATGAAGACAAAGCTTCGCGATCAGGAAACGATTTGGCTTCGAGCCTACCCCCGCCAAAATTCGGCGCGAACGAGGCTGTAAAGCTTCCGTTGTCGCTGCGGCGCAGCAGAAGCGCACCTTCCAGTTTCCGGTCCACCATGTCGAGCACACCCAGGATCCGCAGCACGGAAGACAGTTGCACGTCGCCGCTCTTGTTTTCAAAACGCGACAGCGTCGACCGGCTGACGTTGGCAAGCGCTGCGAGATGACTTTGCGTCATCCCGCGTGCCTCGCGCCGCCGCCGCGCCTCTTCCGTTATCGTTTCCCAATTGATTCGAATGTCCCGTTCCATCGCTTCCCCATGAACGTCTTGAGCTTTTCCTTAAGCGCCGCACTTCCGGCCGGCGCCTCGTCGATTGTCTTGGTTGCCGCAGGCAGCCGGCGCTTCAAATCCGTGACAGCTAACGCCAGCGCCGCTTTCCTCAACCCGAACGACTCGCCGAGAATTGCGAGATGTTTGTCGGTGATCCCTGCCAGTGTTCCCGGATTCGTACCCGTGCCGATCTTGAGTGCGAGCGGCGAGCCTTTGAAACGGTCGTACAGCGCCGCCGCGACGATGTCATAAAAAGGCGCGAGCCGAAATCCTTCCTCGGTGTAGAGCAATCCAAAATTCTTGGCGTGCGCGTCGTTGTTGCCAAGAAGGATGCATACCAGGACGCGGCGGAAGAGCCGGTCCACATCCTGTTCTCTCTGCGTCGTCTGATTCGCGAGAATGAATTTTGCCATCTCGCCGTACGAGCCATCGTACTTCGCCTCCGAAGCACGCCCGAACAGTTGGTTGAATTCCTCGAAGTGAGTCTTTCCGCCCGCCGCCGACCGATCAAATCGCCGGACGAGAAGACTTGTGCCCTCGATTCCGCGTATCGGCGCGACTTCGACCTCCACAATCTGATCGTCGGGCAGCAGAACACCCGCGGCGAGTGTTGTCAGATATTCTATTTTAACGATATCCGCAAATTCCCCCGAAGGAAGCTTCGCAATATGCGTGCTCCGCTCGCCGGTGCGTGCGGGGCGAAACGTGTCGCCATCGCGAATCGCGAACAGCTTTGGCTGAACCCCGGAAATGGAAGCGCGGTTCGTGAGCGCCGCAATCTCTTCCGTGGTTCCTTGTTCGAGATTCGGTTCACCCGCCGGCCGAGGATCGCTAACGGAAACTGCTCCGGGGCAATCCCGTCCGAATGCCAAAAGCCGGGCGAAGCGATCTTCGGGCGCGATGCCTAAGGCGCGTGCCTGCGCGCGCGCAAGCCAACCTTCCGCGACAAGGTTGTCAAAAAAAGCGGGCAATCCCGGACTGTATTGCGGCGCAATCGTGCGCGGAAGTGTGTACGCGATCTGTGGCTGGCCTGATTCAACATAGCTTCGGTCGTAGGTGAACGCATAGCGTCCGTCCGGAACCTGTTGCAGGGTTCCCGCGACCGAGTCTCGAAAATAAACTGTTCCGTAAAGATTGATCGCCATGACTGATATACGCGACAATCTAGATTAAGAGCACGAAATCATGCCTCGTATATAGGACATTATATCACTGATCCATGTAATGTACAACATATTAGACATAAACTGGGCCGCTGGTGGGATCGGCTGAACCCATTGAAACAGCTTCCACTCCGATTCAGTCAGATATCGGCAGGTGTTAGATCTCAAGAGAACACGGGTTTTGTAGGCTGCAAAACCTCACTGCGTAGCGTTGTCACGGCAGAGGTCTACTGGCGTCCTGGTAAGAATCGCAACCTCCGTAGAGAACTCAGGCTCTTAACGGCCCCGCAAGCATTCTCTAAGAGGATTGCCCAAGTTGCCAGCACCGCGTTATGAATTATTCCCATCGTTCACAACGAGGAGGTCGCCGGTTCGATCCCGGTCTCGTCCACCAAAATAATCAATAAACGCTTTCCGCAATCACCGGCTACCGTAAACATCATTACGTTGCGGTCTTCTACCAAAACCATGGTGCGGGAGAGAACCAACGCGAATCGAATCCCAGGCGTTCGGAATGGCAAACGAACCGCGCGCTATTCTCTATGCCACCCGCTCAACTCACTGGTTCACGACAAAGGCTCCAATGTTCCACGTCGCGCCTTGCGGCGCCAGTTCCACATCCGTAGGCCAGATCGATTGCGTGCTCAAGGCCACACTCGATGCCGCATTGATTGCCTGCCCACTTCCAATCGTGGGAGACCCAGTCAGTACTGCAAGGTCTCCCACCTGAGCCGGAGCGCCGGAAATGAATTGCGGATTCGCGATCATTGAGTGCGCATCATACGCAAACTTGGACTGCCAAACCGCCAGATCGCCACTCTCGCCCGGCCACACGAACAAAACCACGCCCGACGCGCTGTAATAATCGTTATGATCGAACGTCAGCGTCGAAGTTGCCACACCAGGTTCAATCTTCACTGCTTGATGGATATTGCCCGCGACAATGTTGTTTTTCATGGTGATCGATCCGGTTGTGGGCGTGGTGCTCGACGTGTACAAATCAATTCCCGTCGAATTATTCCAGCAGGTATTTCCGTACAATTGATGTCCGGTTCCGTTTGCCAGCACACAAGCGCCGTTCACGTGGTTCCACACGACGTTGTACAGGAAACTATTTCTTGCCGTGGGCGCGGCGTTCGTAAACAAACCGTTCTGCCCGTTGTCATGGACGGCGTTATAGGCGATGGAGTTTCCGGCCGAGCCGCTGATAACGCTGCCCGCACCTCGATCATTGGACAGTTCGAGGCCGCTCATGCCGTTGCCGTAAATCAGGTTTTTCTCGATCGCATTGTTGCTGCTTGCTTCAAGCTCAATTCCTTCAGCCTCTCCACCCCGGCTGGTGTTGGTATTGTGATAGGTTGCGTTCGCCCGCACGCTTGAATGATTCACCCAGCGGAAGTAAATTCCGGAGCCGTTGTCGTGCACGGTGTTGTTCACAACGACGAGGCCTGAAAGGAATAGTCCCGCGGGTTGCGGTATTCCTTCGCAGCTTGCGCCTACGGCACAACCAGAGGCTCCGATTCCGTCGTACGCGTTGTTCGCCACCGTATTTTTCAGAACTGCGCCCCGGGTCACAGGATAGTTGGAATGCGCCGAGACTAGCTCGATTCCATCCCGCACCATCCCGGAAACCGTTGATCCCTGCACAATACAGTCGTCGCAGTCTTCCAGATGAATTCCATCGCCGGCTCCGTTAATCACCGTCAAGTTATGCAGACTGATGTCGTGCGTGTTCTTCCCGAGCGCCGACGCCTGCGAGTACACTCCGCCATTCGTTGGCATTCCGTTTGCCGCGGCCACTTCAAGATTCTGAATCGTTACATACGATATCCCGAAGAGCCCAATTCCGAGTTGGCGGCGTCCGGATTCCACTCCCGGCTTTGTATACGAATAGCCGGGATTCTCCGTGAACCACACGTACAAGATTCCGCCGCTCCAGTACCACTGCGTCGCGCTGGTCAGGCCGGCAATCGAAGTCTGTCGCTTGCCCGGAGCGCCGTTAAACAGAACGATGTTTGGCTGCGCCGGTAACTGCGCCGTCCAAACGTAGGCCTGACACGTTCCGCACACCTTCCACGCAGTGGCCGGCACGAGATCTGCCCCGGTGATTACGGGTGCGTTTCCGCTTCCGTACGCATCCACCAGAATCGGTTCACTCGCCACGCCTGATGACGGAAAATTCAGTTGCTCGCGCCAAATGCCCCCGCGCTTCAACAATACTCGGTCGCCCGGCGCAAAACTCGCCCGATTCACCCGCGCCAGCGTCTTCCACGCGGCGGACTCCGTTGTCCCCGCGTTGTTGTCATTTCCCAATGTGTCGTCGACGTAGTAGCTGGTTCCCCAGTTTCCAGAGAAAACGTTCAAGCTAAGCGTCTCGGTGGCGCTCGCTCCGGTCGAGTCGGTCACCTCGATCGCTAGGCTAGCGTTTCCCGCCTGTTCGGGCACTCCCACAATGACGCCCGTCGACTCATCGAATACCAAGCCCGCTGGCAAACTCCCTGACGACAATTTCCAGCGATATGGCGCAACGCCGCTGCTCGCAGTCAACAACGTACGATAGCCGACGCTGACAGTGGCCGCAGGAGGGGGATTGCTCGAAATGACTGTCGGCTGCGGTGTGGAGGACGGTGGCGGCGCGGTTTTGAGCATTTCGGGTACCGTCGAAGCGCAGCCTCCTGTCACGGCTAAAGCTAGCGCGCAAGGAAGCGCTATGCAATTCATCTGGGTTCTCTCCTGTGGTGAAAACAGTCGAAGGCGGGAGCGCGGAGGGACTGTGTTCCCCGAGGTAAGATAGGGTCATGCGGCGGCCTGCGCCAGCAACTCAAGGGACAGTTTTGGGTCAGGACGCCCCTTTGCACGTCCGTACAGGGGCGCGTGTTGGAAAACCTGCAGAGATATAAGCCTGACGCCGGACACTAATAAACTTGCGCATGTGAGAAGTTTGCAGGGTGCGAGTCGTCAGGCCTTAACCAGAAGATGCGCGCACGTATCTGTTGAACGGGCCGGAAATTAATCGAAGCCGGAGTCGAAGTGGTGGGAACGCGATACAACGCGACCATTCACGATTTCGTCTTGCTAAACGCACTCGCCGAGGCTGCGCCCACCCGCGCCGCTGTGGCGTAAGCCGTGAACTTTCTAAACAGCGTGCTTGTTCCGAAGGAAGTAGCCATGAACATTGCAGAAGACATCTACAATAATGGCCGTGTGGGAGATCTTTCATCGTAAGCCTCGACCGCTGCAGAAAGTAACGATCGGTCGGTTCGAAATCGAGCGGAATGGTGAAGTCGCTTATCTGGAATACAGTTTGAGCGGAAGCATCCTAGAACTGACCCATACGGAAGTTCCTGAAAAGTTGGGTCATATGGGCCTTGCCTCCTCTCTGGCAGAGACTGCTCTGCAATGGGCCCGAGAGCGCAGCCTCAAGGTTGACATTATTTGTCCGTCGGTGCAGCAATATGTAACCAAGCACCCGGAGTACTCGGATCTTGTTATGCATTGATGTGGCAAATTCGCGGTCGTGATGTATAACGGTGCTCATCCCTGGGACGGCTAAAACGGGAAATCGCGGACTAAGGCCTATCCCTTCGATGAGAAAAGGCTGAATGTCCACCTCGCACCCACGGTTCACGGTGCAAATCGAAGGCTCTCCAGAGACGATTTTTGATCTGATTGCCGACATGCCGAATTATGGTCGGTGGCTGTCCGGTTCAGAAGTATTCGGCGGGACGACGGAGGTATCGCCATATCCGGTCCGTCTCGGCACGACCTATCTCGACGCGGGACCGGCGGGCCAGCGGCCCGGCTCCGTCACGGGGTATGCCCCCCCGAAGTACATCGCCTTTCATCACACCATGCTGTTGAAGCGAGGCCCGATTACGGCAAACATCGATGTCCATATTCGCTACACGTTGGAGCGATTACAAAACGCGACAGGCGTCATCCGCGATCTCGATCTCACGATCCAAATGCCCGGTCCACTGAAAGCGGCGGAGCCCTTGGTTGTATGGGCGTTCCGTAAGGAGAATGTCCGAATACTCGCGGAGCTCAAACGCTACGTTGAAGGGCAACCGAAGCAATGCGATCGCGAGAAGGCGTACACCGAGTCAAAGCAATGATGGAAATGAAGGCGTGATGACATTGTCGACCATTATCTTGACCATCTTGGCAGGATCGCCGTTCAGAAGGTGCGAGGTGTCCTGAAGCATCTGTGAACCATGCCGGCCGGAGTGCCGTGGTAGGCCTTCTATCCCCCATTTGGGCTAACCATGAACAAAAGATTGGCTTACTATCACCTGCACCAGGTTCGTCGTACGTAAACGAGTAAACGGCCTGTGGGCAAGCGAAGTTGCCGCTCAGTTTTGGACATTGCCGAGCGCTCTTGTGACCTTCGAGCGCGTCAGAGCTTGAGCGAAACTTATGCGGAATCCATAAATTTGCGCTGCTAGGTAATCGTCGGTTGGGACGGGAAGAGTGCACCCGCGTTCCGCGCGCACCAAGATAGAATCCAGTTAAAACCTTGGTGCATTCTAGCGCAGCAGGCAGCCAGTTGCGTTGCGCCTTAGATCCACAGGGCACCTGACCTCTCGCCAGTACCACCGAGAAATTTCCGTTTCCTAGGGTCCATCGCCTGCCTCTCGAAGTTCTCGACCTACCGGCAGACGCCTACTGCTGTTCCAAGATTGGAGTCGCTTGCTAGTTGCTTTAGCATGAAGTCTGCGACATCGGCTCGCGCGATCCGAGCCGTCCACAAGAAACTGCCAATTTTGCGGCCATGGTGACTTACGCCCCGTCCGACCGCGTTCGTTAACACTGCGGGCCGAACGATCACCCACTCCAATTTGCTGGCCGCAATCAATCGCTCCTGGCGAGTCTTGTCCCAAAAATACAAGGGCAGGATAAATGGAATCACAAGTAGGGAGTAGTAAAGGCCCATGCGGCCGACGCTGTCCCCGATGCCCAGAGAAGTCTCGCAGATGAACCGGCGCACACCGTGAGTCTCCATCGCGCGCAGCATGTTCCGCGTGCCTTCAGACAAGATACGAGTCAGAACAAAGAACCGCTTATGGCCGAGAGCAGAGATCACCGCGTCCTGGCCGCGCACTGCCTGCTCAACGGCGGAATAATCCAGCACATCGCCGCGCACCACCGTTAAATGTGGATGTTCGACGGAAAGTTTTCCAGGATCCCGAACGAACGCCCTGACCACGTATCCCTGCTCTAGGGCCCGGACCAGAAGTTGACGCCCAGTTCCGCCGCTCGCACCTATGATCAAAATCCGCGTCAAGGGTCTTCCAGTTGGCGCAACCGAGATTTTGGTCACAGATGTGAGACCGCGGCGTGCCAAGCCGATGGCGAGTGCAAGCGCGTAAACAACGAGAAGAAGCAGGAGCGTCATTGCTGTTCTCTCAAGACGCCCAAATTTGCTGCCTCTATTTCTGACACGGGGACTCTTCTCCAACCGGCAAAAGCCGGGGGAACCTCGCACCGCGGGCGACGGCAGGGATTACTCGAAACGCTGGACCGACGAAATTAAGGACCGCTGACAAAGGGCAACATGCTTGCACCGCCCTGACTAGTTCAAGCGCTCCCATGTCACCGAAAATTCTCCAGCAGCATGATGTTGCTTTCGTCTTGATCATTTTGCGGGCACAAGACAAATTTTCCGTCTGCAGATACCGAAATCCATGACCGCCACGGTACGCGCCCTTCAAGCGTCATCACATCCTTGATACGAACAGCAGAAAAATCAAAGAATCTTATTACGGGATGTCGAACCCGGCCGAAGCGGCACGCGTTGCTTTGTTGCATAAAAGAGCGAGTATTGCGGCGACAGACCCACTGAACGTCTGGAACAAACTATGCATCAGACTTTCCTTCGGCGATGGAAAGATAATAACAAACTGCTTGTCGACTGGTCATCCGATTCCGTAACCGCAAAAGAGGTGGTTCGTGAGGGTCAGGCCGGAACGGAGTGTCCACCACATGGCTTCGCTTGAGACCAAGCCTAAAGAATTACCAGAGGACTTTGAGTTCTTTGTACAACCTGAATTTCTCGTCGCAAGTGACCACCGGGATCTTTTCGCACACAGCCTGGGCAATGATTTGGCGGTCGAACGGGTCCGCGTGGTGTAGCGGGAGATCGAAAAGATAGAACGCATGACGCGCCGTGTAGGGCAGTATGCGGAGGTCCAGGTCCTCAAGCGCGCGGTGCGTGTCTGCGGAAGAAAGTCTTAGCTTGCCGCGGGCCGCCTTTATAGCGATTTCGGAAAGAGAAATCGCGCTCAGTTCTAGGATATTTTCCGTATTTTGCAAAAGAGTGGTCGCGCGCTTAGTGAGTCGTTCAGGTGACTCAACTGCGAAGATCAGAACGACCGTGTCCAGGAGCAACCGCACTTAGTCTCGTCCTTCGACGAAGGCGTCGACTTCGTCGTCCGACATAGGTTTCCACCATTCCGGTTCGAGGACATGAATCTTGCCTTTGAGGGTTCCGAGCCTCCGCTTTTTGCGGCTGGGCTTTTTCGTTCGGACAATATCCACGGCAGGCACACCACGGCGGCAGATGGTCACGGTTTCGCCATCCTCGGCGGCCTTGATCAGCTCGGGAAGGTTGTTCTTGGCATCTGCTACACTCACCTTCATCCTTTGTATGATAGCTATCTCATATAGCCATGTCAAGAGGGAAAGGAACGCGCTCGGAAGCGATCCCGAAATTAGGCCAGCAAGCGAAGCAGTTTGGCTGCTACGCATCGATGATCGGGGCTGCGAGGTTACCAAGCATTCGGTGCCGAACCGAATGGTCGAGGTTCAACTTCTCAACTTGCCACGGGTCTCAATTCCGAATTTTCACGGATCCGAGTGCTATTGCAAGGGTCATCAGACTATGTGGCGTCGTAAAGTTAGGACTGCTCTTCCATCCATCGTCGATCGCCTCGGGTTTCCCTTGGCTTCCGTCTTTCCACTCTTGCGAGCGGAGATGGTGAGCTCTCCTGGGTTCATGGGAAATCCTTGGAAACATGCCCTGAGCCAGGGACTCCGGCGATTTCGGGCCGCCCTTCGCAATTGCGGTCGTCCCAAATACTGCCTTCCGCTCTCCTAACGGCGTCGGCATTCGCAACCTCGACAGATTTCGGAGCTGAATCTTCACGGCCTGCTTCCTTGCTGTGTACGCTTCGCACCCACCAGTCGCCCGGTGAATGGCAACACTTGCTACCGGCCTGCTCGCTTGCTTTGGCCGGACGGGACTTGCACCCGTTGGATTTCTTCAAGTGGTTTCCCCTACTTCATTTAACGGTTCCTCCACTTCCACGCTTTTCCCAGCGCGATAGGAGTGATTCCGTGGCGAACCGAGACACCCGCTCTGCAACCTCGGAAATCGCCCATACATCTTAGTAACAGCAGTTCGCAGCCGCGTTTTTTTGGTTTCCAGCCTTAAAGCTTCTCGCGCGTTTTTAGTTTCCCAGCCCAACGCAAAAAAGGGGACCTGTACCGTCGTACGGTGTTGTCTTCGCGGCATGGCCAGTTCGGCTTTAGCCGCAGTCTGCGAGACTTACAAAATGACACGTCCATTCATCTTCCTAGCATTGTGCCTCGCGACGGCCTCGGCGGCGCTCGGTCAGAATGTCCGGCCAGCCTCTGCAGAAACGGCCGGACCGCGTCCCATTGCCAGAACAGAGGCTCGCAAGATTCTGGCTACCATTCCCACAGTAGACGCCGAATCCGAATCCGAAACGGACTGTTCCCACCTAGTTCACGACGTTTACCAACTAGCTGGCTTTCCATACGACTACGTCAGTTCGCGCGAACTCTACATCGGCAGCACAAATTTCACGCGCGTGCGCGCGCCCCAAGCGGGCGACCTAGTTGTTTGGCGCGGCCATGTCGGCATCGTCATCGATCCCAAAGAACACTCCTTCTTCAGCTCCGTGCGTTCCGGTCCCGACACGCAGTTTTATGACTCGCCCTACTGGCGGTCGCGTGGAAGCGCTCGTTTCTTCCGCTATATGACCGAGAAGCCGCTCCCGTCCGGCCGAACGCTCGAAGCTACGCGTCACGCGGACCAGCAACCTCTTCAGGCTGCCAGCCGTAGTTCGGAGAATCGACCACCTTCTAGACTGCCAAAGCCGGCACCTGCGTCTGCGTCGAACTCTGCCCCCGCAGGTGAAACCTCCAGTTCAGCAACAGTCGAATCTCCTCGCGAGGTCGTTCTGCAAGTGGCCCGAAAAAATCCTTCGCCAGACGAAGTCGCAGCCGCATTTGTCGAAATGAATCAGGATTCCGGTGAATCCCTGCTTACGCGCAGTCTCAACAGTCTCGGCAAGCCCATAATCGTTTACCGCGAGGTACGCGTCTCAGCAATGCAAATCAAGGGCAAGCGCGGAACTGCGCTCGTTCGGATCGAATCGTTAGGCGCTCCTCCGAATCTGGAAACGGGCTCACAGCCTCGCTGGAAAGAACAGTCTCTGGAATTCGAGAAGACGAAAAAAGGCTGGGTGATGAGTCCCATCCAGGAAGCTGCTTACGTCAAGCGTGAAGTTGCGTTGCAAGTCTTGTCGGCCCGGCTCGCGGAGCTCGTGCAAAACACGGACGCCACACCCGAACAGGAACGCGAGCAGAAACAAATCATTCGCCTCCTGAATTTGCTGGTTACCGACGATTCCAGCGCCGCGTCAGCGCAGAGTAATTAAGACGCGAAAGGCAAAGAACTCGAGGTTCATTGACAGTTGCCAAGCACGATCCGAGACAGGGCCGGCTCAGATCAGTTTGACCACCACATCGATATTGCCCCGTGTGGCTTTGGAATAAGGACAGGTCTGGTGCCCGGCGTCCACCAGGGCCTGAGCGACTTCGCGCTCCAAACCTGGAAGGCTAACGTTGAGACGAGCTTGCAGGAAGAAATCCACACCGGTTCGGCACAAGTCCACTTCGGCGTCAATGGCCGTCTCAGCCGGGAGCTGGATCTTCATTTTGCCGGCCGCAAGTCCCATCGCCCCGATGAAACAGGCCGACCAACCAGCGGCGAGTAACTGCTCCGGATTGGTGCCGGTGCCCGGAGTGCCAGGAACCGAAAACTTTATTTCCAGACGGCCGTCAGAGCTACGTGACGCGCCGCCGTCCCGGCCACCCGTGGTGTGGTCTTTGGCGGTGTACAGCACTTTGTCGAGTTGAGTCTGAGTCATGGTGTGTTCTCCTTGATAAAAGTCTGTCCGTTGCACGTATCCGATTCGTTCGGATGCGTTACACAGATCCGATTACACTGCAACCGTGAAGCTTGTTGCTTCGGTCTCGTATTGATGATGGAGCGCGAGAGCGAATTATGAACACCCCGCAAAATTCTGTAATCATCTCCACTGGCGGCGAGCAGTGCATTCCGGAAGAGTGTCTGGAAACAACCATTGCTGCAAGCATAGCGACTACATGTATGCGATGACTGACGCTTCTTCGCGGGCCCGTTCCTCGTTGACCAAGGCGGGCTGGTTGTTCTTAAGCGTCTGCAGCGAAGACGAGGCTAGAAGTATGACGCGGAACCGGCGACACAGGAGTGCATTTTTGAAGCGGAGATTCACCCCATCCAATTTGAATTTTTTGACACTCATTCGGCGTGGCTCATTCTGGCCATGGCCAGCACACTCATTTCGAGGTGGAAACAGGAGGGTCTTTGCCTAGAGAGACGGGTCGCCTCCACCGAGCACAAATCCTCAGAGTGGGCAGCGTCGCCAGTAAGGAATTCACCTCAGAGGGAAGCAATGAAAACTAAGACGCACCGCTACGGCGTTGTCGTTAAATGGACAGGTAATACGGGTTCTGGCACTTCCGGCTATCGAAACTACGAGCGGCAGCACGAGATCATCGGGGAATTCCACAAGCCAGTGATACCCGGATCCTCCGATCCAGCATTCCGTGGTGACCCGGCGCGTTGGAATCCGGAGGAATTGTTTGTTGCTGCTTTATCCGCATGCCATAAGCTTTGGTATCTGCATTTGTGCGCGGAGGCCGGGATTGTTGTCGTCGCTTACGTGGACCATGCCGAAGGTTTCATGGAGGAGACATCTGACGGATCGGGCCGGTTCCAGCGAGTGATCCTGCGGCCCGAGGTCACTGTTGTACCTGGTTCTGATATGACAAGGGCAGCAGAATTACACCATGCGGCTCACCAGAAGTGCTTCATCGCAAACTCCGTAAATTTCTCCGTTGGACATGAGGCACAAATAAGTCATCAACATACTTGACCCAACAGGATCTGAGTCGTGGCGGATAGCGAACCCTGTGCGCCAGCGCATCTTACCTTTCCCGTGGCGCAGGGGCACTTCAAAGGCCGATCACTGAAGAAAGTGCGTCGTCAGTTGGTTCCCTCTCAGGGATTCCGGGTCGATGACTGCAAATTCAGGGAAGGTGGGTCTGACTACGCAAATGTTATAGACACCATCGCTCCAGGGAATCCGCCCACATAGCCTATATATAAGGACCAGCCTTCATTGCAATTTCTGCATCTAACTGTATCTATGAGACTTACCATCTTGGCGATTACTTAGATTGGATCCGCTGAATTTAACGCGAAACTGATTGTTGATCATTTGCTCTCGCATTCCTCCTTACTATTTGTTGTAACGATTATCGTTGTAATGTAATGAAAGACTGGCGACCATCTGCACGCTTCTCTGACAGAATGACCTCCGGACGGCAGAGAAGTGTGACATCCTCCGCCGAACACTGTTAAGCACAGCCTGGACTTGACTAGCCATCTGACTAGCCATACAATGGCATCCCAGGAATGTTTCATGACCAAATGGCAATTACAGGAAGCGAAGGCGCGTTTCAGTGAACTGATCGATGACACGCTCGAGAAGGGACCACAAGTCGTGACCCGTCGGGGAATCGACACCGCGGTTGTCGTTTCCATCGACGAATGGCGCAAGCTAAAGGACGAGAACCGTTTGACCTGGAAGGATGTACTTTTGGGTGACGGTCCGCGATTCGAAATCCCGCTCCCCAAACGTGGCACGGTCAAATCGCGCAAGCCTGCGGTGTTCGATTGATCCGCTACCTGATCGACACGAACGTGGTGTCCGAATTGCGCAGGCCTAAGCCCCACGGCGCGGCAGTCGCTTGGTTGCGAAGTCTTGAATTGGACCAAGGCTTCTTCTCGGCGGTAACGTTCGGGGAAATTCAAAAGGGTGTGGAACTCACGCGTCGACAGGACCCTGTAAAGGCGAACGAAATCGAGGCTTGGGCGGCACAGTTGGAATGCACTTCACAAGTCTTGTCCATGGACGCAGCATGTTTTCGCGAGTATGCCCGCTTAATGCACCGCCGTTCCGATACCCTAGGTGAGGACGCCATGATGGCCGCCACGGCTCGCGTTCATGGCCTCACCGTGGCCACTCGGAACGAACGTGATTTCGCGCACTTCGACGTGGCCGTCTTGAATCCCTTTAAGTAGCGAGCGCCGTAGTGCTTGCGCCGAAGCATCCGCGCATGTCGGCTCGCTTTTGAAAAATCCCACGACAGATACGACGCATTTGCAGTAGCTTTCTGATCGTTCAGCTCGACCCCTGCAGATAGGAACATCCTTATTATGACCGGCAGCGAATATAGGGGCATGGGCACGCACAAGGAAACGATTTCAATCTCAGTGATGAATTCAGTCGGAAAGGTCCGTAATGGAATGTGTCATCGAGACGAAAACGAGCACGATTCTGCAGTTCATTCAGGGACTGCGCGGAGTCGCTCGAAGGCTAAGCCAGACTTCTCCTCTTATCGATGTAATTTTTGAAAAACTCCACCAGCATAGGCGCGTGCGCCTTCGGCTTCAGCATATGCGTCTGCCCTTCGAGTGTGCGGTACTGCGCGGTCGGCAAAACGGTCGCGAGTGACCGGTTCGCGCGCCGCATCCACGCAGGGCTTTTTCCACCGTCCATGACGAGTGCCGGAACCGTGACAGATGCCCACCGGCTGACCGGTAGCGGCTTGCCTCTCTGGTTGTCCCGCACGATCGCGCCGTCGTAGGGGAGGGTGTGCGCAACAGCTTTAAGCTTCGACCACACGGGCATCAGTCGCATCACTGCTATGACGAAGCCGGGAACCCCGACCGCCTTCAAGAAAAACCTGACTGCATCGCTTCGTCGATCCGCCGCAACCGCCTCGCCAATCCGGACCCAATCCTCCTCCGTTGTGGAACGGCTGTCGTCCACGATGAACGGCGCTTCGTACAACACCAGCTTCGTAATGCCACTGAGGCGATTCGCCGCCTCCAGTGCAAGAACTGCGCCGGAAGATATGCCCCAGACGAACGCCGCCCCACCTGCTTCGTCCAAGAGCGCTGCGATGTCCTCGACCTCGCGCTCCACGGCATAAGGTGCCGTATCACTACTGTCGCCTCGACCTCGCCGGTCGTAGGTGAAGACGGTAAAGTGTTGTGCCAGGAGTTCAGCCAGCTTCCCATTCTCACCAACGCCTCGATGGCAGAGTGCGCCGTCCACCAGAATCACAGGCGAGCCGTGCCGTCCTTCGAGAGCACTTTTCCCACAAATGGGGAGGTCACCCCCGGCGCGGTCTCCGAGGGTCTCCCGTCGCTCGTTTCTACAGTCGTTATTTTCAGCATAGGTCCTCCGATTTCGTCTCTCGCTCTGCCTCCACAAGATTCGCGTGCTCGTTTAACATGCTGCTCGGCCTACGTGATCTTGGGCAGGTATGACGCGAGATTTTCCAAGGTTGAGCCGTACCGGCATCAATGCGCATTGGGAGCAAAGCATCGCGATCCTTTTTCGTCATGCACTCAATCGTCAACGTTGCCCTCACAAGCATGTCCTGGCGGGCCGCAGCCAAGGGCCGAAAGCAGCAAACGGTTTGTCCAGAATTTAGCCAACGCTGAAGGGCTTGATCCCGACTCCCCAGACTGGAGATATCGCGGCGACCTTGTCGAAACCGGCAACGATCTGCTTTGGACTGGGTCATTGCGTTCCTTACAGACGGCAGCGACAGGGAGGCGTCGTGACTGCTCATGCTGTCCCATACGTCAGTGACCCAGATGACATTTTCGTCGGCCGCGTCCTTGGCTATAACGTAGCTGAGACACCCCCCGGCATTTCGACTGCGCCCTCTCTTAATATCTTGATCATCTCTTCGCGCTTGCCAGGAATGATCGTTAGCTTGACGATTAGCCCATACATGTCTTGCACTCCTTGCGAGCCCGCCAGAACGGATGCGGGCACCGCTCTTGCAACGGCCAAGTACTGCAGGAATTTGCGCCTGTCAACTTGCATATATCGTCTGCGAATATGAATTAGTCGGAAACAAAGAAAATTGCGATTGCCCGCGCCACTTTCGTACCGCGCGGGCGTGTTTGGGATAATGACTATAGGTGTCCAAGCGAAGACGATACCGGAACCGCGTTTCCGTGCGAAAGCACCGTTCCGGTACGGTCTCCAGAAAATCAATCAGTTGGCAGTGCGTGTTGGTCATCTGCTGCAGCACGTCCCGGAGCGAGAGGCCTTTCTTCAGCTCCGTCATCCGGGCGTTGAAGGCGTCGATGCCGCCATACACTTCGGAGTACCGCGCGGGCTTTCCGCCTCGGAGAACGGTAGGCAAATGCTTCAATGCCTCCTCCTCCCAGGTCGTCACGTGCGCGATGATGTCCCGCACCGACCACTTGCCCGTAACACCCGGAACGAGCAGTTGCGAGTCGGAAAGGCCCGCGTACGATTCCTGGAAATCACTCCATGCCTTATCCAGCCGCTTCAAAAGCTGTTTTCTATCCACTATGCACCTCCACGCACCAAATCGAGCGTGACACAGACACAAACCAAAAACAGTCCGGATTCAGTCGTCAAACTCGAAAACAGCCTACGAGTACAGAGCATTACTTCCGCATTGCCATCCGGGAGTTGGCCGTTCGGTCGATACTACCGCGCTACACAGGATCGACGTCTGTTTGATGGTGTTCGCCGAACCATCGTCCGGTCAAAGTGCGGTTTCAAGGAAAAGCAAATTAGCGTTCTCAAAGACGCCTCATTGACAGCACACTCTGATCATCCATTTGTTTTCCGAACTTCCTCCCCTCCCCCAAGAAGCATTTCGGTGTCGCTTACAGGAAATCGGGAGCCATTTTCCCTTCTCTAGCTGCACCCAATGTTGCACCCAAAATCCCGGCGATCGCAAAGAGAGATTCTGCTAACCATTGCGGAGGACGGCGGAAGAGCGTCGACGTTACATTGATGTCTCTTTTCACTTCTTTTTTCTCACCTTCCTAGAGCGAGGCTCAAGTCATCCCATCGTGTCCGCCAGGGTGAGAATTGGAACCTTGCCTGAATCTTCTTCTTAATGATCCTTGTGTTGGTACTGGCTTCTCCGCGGCAAATCTGTTCGCAATGTCGTCGAACAGACGAAATAGCATGTAGTCTGTGTCGTCTCTAAAGTCAGAATGGAAATGGCAATTAAGGTGAGCGACCGCTAATCACAATTCACAAACTTCGGACGACTTAGTCTTTTGCGAAGGAACCTCGGGAGCAAAAAAACTGGCCAATGCTTGGGTCTCGTCTTCAAAGTTCGGAATAACATCGAGCAGACGAAACAGATTCAAAACCATCCTCACTCGGTTGTGTGGGCGAAGCAGTTTGACATTGCCTCCGTTGCGTCTCGCAGACAGACACATCTCGATTAAAACACTGATGCCGGAGCTATCCACCTGCGTCAGCCCTTCGAGGTTTAACAACAGGTTGCACGCGCCGTTGTCAAACAATCGTCGCACTTGACCGCTGAGCAGCTCACTGCCACAGTCCAGCGTACATGTGCCACGAAGGTCTAGAATGGTTACTTCGCGTAATTCCCGAATTGAAATTTCAATAAGCATCGTCAACGTTATGCTCCAAATTCTTTCGTGTCGGCCTGGTTGCCAGATTTTGGCGATGAACAGCATGGATTTTCCAGCTATTTGCGTTCATCGCCTGCCCACTTATCTACCGCTGTTCGCCTGTTGCCGGGCCAATCATGTTGCCGATTTCCGTGACCTTGCTGGCAGGAAAGCCACTCAGTTCAGCATGCCGATGGATGATTGCCTCATCTTTCGCCAGATATACGCAGAACGTTCTGTCTGCAGCGACAAAAGATTCCTGCCACTGAATGTCCAGTCCAAGGTCGCGGAGCGCCCGGTTGGACTTAGCTGCAGCGTCTCGCAATTGCTCTGGATCCAGAGTTCCGACGTTCGGAATTTCTCGCTCGATGATGTATTTCTTCATGACGTCCTCCATGTGAACCTCTAACCGAACGACTCGCTGTTCGACTTGTTCCAGGGTAGACGGGAAACGGGCTTGCGCCAAGATGGCAGATATGACATTGTACATAGGTGATTCGGCCATATGCGATCCCGCGGTTTGATATGCGAATGATAGATGTCACCGTCTTGTTTCTGGATGGGACTTTCTCCTCCACAGCCATCGGACCGATGGAGGTGTTCCGCCATGCTGGAGAGCTGTGGAACGTCCTGACGGGGAAGCAGGCGGTTCCTCGCTTCCGAGTGACGACAGCATCCGTGCGGGGCCGAGCGGTCCAGTGTGACGGGCCCATCCATATCCGTCCTGCCGCTGCACTCACTGCCATCCGCAAGACAGAGCTAATCTTCATCCCGTCGACTGGGCCAAGCGTGGACGATGTAGTTGAGCGCAACGCGTCCGTTGTGCCCTGGCTGTGGCGCTGGCATAAACGCGGAGTTGCCGTCGCGAGCGTGTGCTCGGGCGTGGGCCTGGTTGCCGCTGCCGGCCTGCTCGACGGCAAGCGCGCAACTACACATTGGGCATTGGCAGAGCAATTTCGTCAGAAATATCCGAAGGTGCGTTGGATGCCAGAATTGATGGTAACCGAAGACCGCGGCTTCTACTGCGGAGGTGGTGTGCACGCCTCGCTGGATCTCAGTCTGTATTTGGTGGAGAAATTCTGCGGCCACGAGGTGGCCATGCAAACTGCCAAGGCACTGCTCGTCGAGACACCGCGAGCTTGGCAGGCCGGGTTCGCTATCGTTCCACTAAAAACCGAGCATTCCGATGACATCATCTCCAGCGCGCAGGAGTGGTTACATAAGAACTTTCACCGGTCCTTCTCGCTCGAAGACCCGGCCCGGCTCGTGGGCATGAGCATACGCAATTTCGTCCGTCGCTTTAAGCAAGCCACTGGTGACACTCCGCTGATCTACTTGCAGAAACTTCGAGTGGCTGCCGCCAAGCGAATGCTGGAAAACGACCATCGCAGCATGCAGGAGATCGGTGATGCCGTCGGATATGGAGATCTCGCCTTCTTCCGGCAGCTCTTCCAGCGGCACACGGGAGTCTCCCCCAGTGCCTACCGGCGCAGGTTCGGCTTGTAGAGTGGCGCGGAGAAAAGTTTCTGCATTGTCGCTGCATTTCACTTCAAGTCTGTGTTAAGCGCCTTAGCCTCATTCCCGACCTTCGACTCATCGGACGCGGTGCCAAACCTCCTGCCTTACTGCACGTTTGCCCTTAGGCGCCCGCTCGTGGAAGAACGCAGATGACGTCGGTTGGTGGTTGAGCAAGAGGAACTCAATGCATTCTGGCTCCGCGGCACGCCACCCACGCTGGAGATTCTTCAGCAGCTTGGCTTCCTCTATCACATTGATGACGTAAGCCGGGATGAACCGTTCCTGATCAACGTGAAAAGGAAAGCCCTTCGTGGTTGTGCCGTATACGTTGCACATGAACGACATCGTCGATTATGAGTCGCGCTACTTCAGCACTCAGGAATATGCCGGCGATCTAAAGGCAGAGTTCGACATGCTTTACGCCGAATCATCAAAGCGCCGTCGCGTGATGGCGGTGAGTGCTCATGATCGCATCGCCGGACGCCCGTCACGCTCCAAGGTTCTGGAAGAGTTTATCGTCTATGCGCAGAACAACCCCGGAGTCGTTTTCATGCGAAAAGACGAGATGGCGCGTTTTGCACTGAGCAGCCCGCAAACCATTCGCGAAGGAATATAGCGGAGAGAAAGGAGCCATTGGCAACGGTTGCGACACTTCGGGACGATGAGCGGGACGCTTCATGAGTCATGCGCGTCGCGCGAGAATTCTCTCAATAGCTCTTGTGGATCTGGCACGCTGGGAAACTTTCCAACTGCGGGCCCGATTCTGGCGACAGACTCGAAAATTCATACTGCAGTCCGTCCCGTTGCAATTACTTCGGCCACGGCCACGCAGCCCCTTACGCTGACAATACCCGTCTTTCGATAACGGCTCGGAACTAAGCGCCACGTCCTGAGGAAGTTAGGCCTTGCGGCTTCCGAGCACGCGATCCAGGTTAAATGCCGAGCTGATTAGAGCAAGATGCGTAAAGGCTTGCGGAAAATTGCCCAGAGCCTCGCCTTGGTTGCTGGTTTGCTCCGCGTAAAGCCCCAGATGGTTAGCATATCCCAGCATGTGCTCGAACAGCAGCCGCGCTTGATCGAGCATTTCGGGCTCGGCCTGACCTGCGCGCGTCAGCGCTTCGACCAGCCAGAACGAGCACATATTGAACGTGCCCTCCTCGCCCGACAGTCCATCAATCCGCTCTCGTGGCGGGTAGCGGTATACCAGCCCATCGCTTACCAGGCCCCCGCGCTTCGGACTTTCGAGAATCGCTCGAAGCGTTCCCAGCATCCGCCGGTCCGTCGGCGCCAGGAAGAAAACCAGCGGCATCATCAGCAAAGAAGCGTCCAGGTCTTCGCTGCCGTAATGCTGCGTGAAGGCATGGCGCTGGCCGTTCCAGCCGCGCGTCATCACCTCTTCGTAGATACGATCGCGCTCTTGTATCCATCTCTCGCGGTTTGCTGGAAATGCGCGTTTGTCCGCCAGCCGCACGCCGCGATCCAGCGCCACCCAGTTCATTACCTTCGAATAAACGAAATGCTCCTGGCGATTCCGCATCTCCCAAATTCCCGCGTCCGGAGATTGCCAGTTCTCGCAGATCCAATCGAGTCGGCTGCGAATTCTCACCCAGAAGTCGTAGTCGATCGGACTGACGTACTTGTTGTAGAGGTACAGCGAGTCGAGAACTTCTCCATAGATGTCGTTCTGATACTGTTCTACCGCCTCATTGCCAATGCGCACGGGCTTCGATTGGCGAAATCCCTCCCAATGATCTAAAGTCGCCTCTGGCAGATGACTGTCGCCGTGGATGGTGAAGACGACTGGCAACCTCTTCCCCGCGTGCGGGCGCATGTCCGCACAATTCTGAATCCAATTGACAAAATTCGCGGCTTCCGCCGTAAAGCCGATACGCAGAAACGCGTAAACCGTAAAGGCCGCGTCGCGCAGCCAGGTATAGCGATAATCCCAATTGCGCGTGCCGCCGATCACTTCGGGAAGACTGGTCGTGGGAGCTGCGACGATCGCCCCCGTCGGTTCAAACGTCAGCAGCTTGAGCACGAGCGCGGATCGCTCTACCAGTTCACGCCAACGGCCCCGGTAAGTGCTGCCCGCGATCCAGTGTTGCCAGAATTTCACCGTACGCTGAAACAGCTCTTCGGCCTCCTCCGCCGACGGCGGACTGAAGGCTCCAGAATTCGCGTCATCATCTCGCAGAGTGAAGACCTGCGACTTGCCTTCCTCGATCACGAAATCGGCGCTAACTCCGCCTTGGCCGTCTTGCGCTAGCGGTACTGCCGAGCAAAGTGCCAAATTCAAGTTTTGCGATTTAAAAACTGCACCACTTGTGTTCACCGAAGTTTCATGAGCAGCACGTCCATAGTCGAACGCCGGGCGGCACACGAGCGAAATGCGCACCGCGCCCCGCACACAGCGAATCCGGCGATAAAGATTGCGACCCAAGGGCGAGTCCGAAGGAAGTCCCACGGGCATAAAGTCTTCCAGTTCCGCGATGCCATCCGCGTGCGCAAAGCGAGTCACCAGGATGTTCGTCGAAGGCCAATAAAACTGTTTGCATCTCACATCGTCGGCCATTGGTGAAATTTGGAATCGTCCGCCTTTACCGTCATCCAAAATCGCGCCAAACACGCTGGGCGAGTCGAAGTTCGGCGGACAGTACCAATCAATCGATCCATTTATGCCCACCAGCGCCGCTGTGTGCATATTGCCGATGACGCCGTAATTTTCGATGGCTTGATAGGGCATAGCTCTTTCTCCCTTCACGTCGGACTGACGCCGAAACACGAAAACTTGAGGCTTCCATGGTACTTCCAGTGGCAAGGATTCTGCCTCTCGACGGAGCGGGAGAGGCAAAACTTTTTTCGGCTTCGTGATGCCGATATGATGAAAACGTGGGTTCTCTGCAACCCAACAGCCGGCTAACCTCTTCCAGCTCCAAGCGCGAACTGGAGCTACAACACCTACCTTAGTTCGTCGGGGTCGCCAAACCGAGAGCCTCACCCTGGCCAAAGCCAAAGTTGCACACTTCGCAGCCTTCTCTCAGCCGCCAGGGACGTTGAGAAAGGGATTGGTGCCCAACTCATGACGCGCCGAGCGCTCCAGTCTAAAGAAAGGAGTTTTGCAAATGCCGACCCACTGTTTCGAGTTTTATCGGGTCTTATTTGACGCGCGAGCGACCAACTCGTCCAATCTCGAAAGCAAAAGCTTTAGGACAGGAGACTGGTTCGACTTTTTGTAGCCGAGGACCAAATCGACAGTTGGCGTGTCTCCCTTGAGAGGACGACTCGTTACAGACGAAGGGAGAAAGTTCTGTGCGTAAGCAGGTAACAGCCCTACGCCGCGCGTCGACATTATTAAGGAAATTCCCATGGTGACGTGGTCCGCCTCGTGAGCTGGCGTGATATTGATTCCGGACCCCTTCAGGTAATCGTCGATGACCGCGCGCAGTACAGGAGCCGTGTGCGACACGATCACGAATGTCTCACCCGCGAGATCCCTCGGACCGATGGCCTTGAGCGCAGCGAGACGGTGATCGCTCGGCAAGATCACCATGAGGGGCTCCTGCACAAGAACACGAAACGCCAAGCCTGGTACCCCTTTTTCCCGCCGAAGAAAAGCTGCATCGATTTTCCCTTTCGAAAGGCCGTCCGCAAGCAGAGGCGAGTATTGACTCGATATCATCACGTCGATGTTAGGCAGTTCGTCGCGCAAGATCCGCAGGGCTTCCGGCATCCATGTCAATTCGTGTCCGGTCAGAAAGCCCATGGTGAAGCATGGCTTGGCGGGGTGAGCGACCCGGCGTGCCGATTCGGCTGCCGCTTCCACCTGCGATAGCACCGAGCGGGCGTGATCGAGAAAGGCTCGACCCGCCGGTGTGAGTTCGATCCCGCGAGCGCGGCGCGTCATGAGTTGGGCCCCCAGCTCGCTCTCAAGATCTCGAATCTGTCGACTTAACGATGGTTGTGACGTGTGCAGCATTTGCTCTGCTGCCACCGTCAGACTTCCCGCCTCGGCAACCGCGACGAAATAGCGAAGATGTCGTAATTCCATTTTCACTCCCATGCTTGGTAGGCATCGATGCCAGCTTAACAAAGTATGCTCAAACAGCGCTACCAATGCCTGACTTCGCCATCCAATTGGGTGTTCTGAGCTGTCCCGAAAGCAGCTTTGGCGGACGTTCAGTCATGCCTGACCTGCATGGGCTCCAGACCAAGGAGGCAGTTGCTATGAGTTCACCAGTTGTCTTAATTACCGGAGCCCTGACAGGCATCGGTCGTGCCACGGCCCTGGCCTTCGCGCATGAAGGAGCGCGGGTCGTTGTTTCCGGTCGCCACGACGATGAAGGCCAGAAGCTAGCCACTGAACTGCGCAACCTCGGCACTGAAGCCGAATTTCTGCGCACCGATGTGCGGCATGAAGAGGAAGTCAAAAAACTCGTCGACAAGACCATCGCTCGTTTCGGCCGCCTCGACATTGCCGTCAACAACGCAGGCACCGTGGGCAATCCCGAGTCCGCTGCAGATGCAAACACCGAAAACTATAAAGCCATCTTCGACACAAATGTACTTGGTGTGCTTCTGAGCATGAAGTACGAGATTCGGGCAATGCTTGGGCAAGGCAAAGGCAGCATCGTTAACATCTCGTCTGCGTACGGGAAAGTCGGTGGCCCGAGCGCGGCCGCGTATGTCGGCAGCAAGCACGCCGTGGAAGGCATCACGAAGTCGGCGGCCATCGAACTCGCCGGCACAGGCGTTCGTGTCAACATCGTTGGCCCTGGCCCGGTGGAAACCAGGATGTTCAACCACTTTGCGCAAACAAAGGAAAACAAAGCAAATTTCCTCGACGCACAAGTTCCTAACAAGCGCATCGGCACTCCCGAAGAAATTGCAAATGCCATCGTATTCATTGCCTCTGACAAGGCGTCCTACATCATCGGTGCATCCCTGGCGGTCGATGGAGGAATGACCGCGGACTAATTCTGGGCCAGCTCCAAACGGGCTCCGCCTATCGCCATTTTCCAGCAAGGACAGTCAGGATCTGCGTCCTTAACATCACCTCAACAAAGAAGGAGTGTTTATGTCAAAGCAAGTAGTTTTGATTACGGGAGCACTGACCGGAATTGGACGCGCGACCTCGATCGCTTTCGCCAAAGCGGGCGTAAACATTGTCATTTCTGGACGTCACGCCGACGAAGGACAGAAACTGGCCGCCGAGCTGCGAAGCCTCGGGGCAGAAGCAGAATTCGTGCGGGCTGATGTGCGTCGCGAAAGTGATGTCCAGAAGCTCGTCGACCATACCTTGTCCCGCTTCGGCCGACTCGACGCGGCCGTCAATAATGCTGGTACAGAAGGTAAGCCAGGACCTTTAACTGACCAAACTGCCGAAAGCTATGCTGCGACATTCGACACGAATGTCCTTGGCACACTATTGAGCATCAAGCATGAATTACGGGCGATGCTTCCGCAGGGACACGGCAGCATCGTCAATGTTTCCTCAACTTATGGAAGAGCTGGAGCACCAGGCGCCGCTCTCTATGTTGGCAGCAAGCACGCTGTCGAAGGTTTTACCAAGGCAGCCGCCCTCGAGTTTGCCGAGACCGGAATCAGGATCAACGTCGTGGCTCCCGGACCAATCGAGACCGGCATGTTGAACCGCTTCACCGGCACTCCTGAGAACAAAGCCGATCTCATCTCGCGCGTGCCCATGAAGCGTATTGGCCAACCGGAAGAGGTCGCCGAAGCGATTCTTTTCCTGGCCTCTGATAAGGCTTCCTTCATCACCGGGGCTTCACTCGCTACCGACGGCGGAAAGCTCGCGCGATGAAGCTTCCCGCTTGCGGCTATATCTCAACAATGGAGATTTTATGAGCAGCCACACTCACCAAACTGCGCCGACGCACTTCATCGAAGCTCGGGGAATCCGTTTCGCTTACCGTCGCTTTGGCAAGAAAGGGAGCGTGCCCCTGCTTTTCTTCACGCACTTCACGGGAACCATGGATCACTGGGATCCCGCATTGACCGATGGATTTGCCCAGGAGCGCGAAGTGATTTTGTTTAACAACGCCGGCATCTCCAGCTCCAGCGGCGAAGTTCCGACTTCGATTGAAGAGATGGTGCAGCACGCAGCCGCCTTCACCGACGCCCTCGGCATCAAGAAAATCGACGCTCTCGGATTCTCGATGGGCGGCTTCATCGCGCAGCAGTTCACCATCGACCGGCCAGACCTTGTGCGAAAACTCATTCTCGTTGGCACTGGCCCAAGGAGCGGCGACGGGATGGCGTCGCTAACACCCGAGGCCCAGGAGATTTTTGGCGCCAAGTACCATCCTGCAGACGAGCTGTGGCTTCGTGTCTTCTTTACTCCATCAAAGCAAAGCCAGGCAGCCGGAAGGAAATATCTCGAGCGGCAGAGAGCGCGCCAGAAAAATCGCGATCCTTTAGCGAATGAAAAGGTCGCTCCGGCACAGCTGGCTGCAATACAAAAATGGGGCGCTCCGGCGAAGGATCCCTATGCTTACCTGAAGAAAATCAGTCAGCCCGCGCTTGTGGTGAACGGCAGCAACGACGTCATCGTCTATACGGTGAATTCTTTCATCCTCCAGCAAAACCTGGCGAACGCGCTGCTTATTCTGTACCCCGACAGCAATCATGGTGCGCAGTACCAATACCCAGAGCTGTTTGTTGAGCACGTCACGCAGTTCCTGAAGGGTTGAGCATTAGCAGAAAGGGACACCGAATCAATTCGAATTGAAAGGGATTGTTATGTCCGGTACTTCTGAAACACCCGTCACGGAACGCCACATCCTGCTTGTGGGACCCTATGGCGTCCTCGGTACAGGTGTCATCGACGCCGTCGCAGAGAACCCAAAATGGGGGATCACCACAGCTGCGCGCCGCCCCCCGCCAACTTACCGGGCGCAGGCCGCACCCCCTCACATCAGCGTCGATCTCATGGACCGCGAGAGCACGACAAAGGCCTTTTCATCTCTTCATAAGGTGACCGATCTGGTCTTCGCTGCCTATGTCGAGAAACCCACGATGGCTGAAACCGTTGAGCCAAATGCCAGAATGTTGAGAAATACGCTCGACGCTCTCGCCGCGCGCAAGGTGCCTCTTCAGCGCATCGTGCTTGCCGGCGGTGCCAAGTCGTACGGCTTCAGTCTCGGCGCGTTCAACGCTCCAGCGAAGGAGACAGAGCCACGTCTCATCGCGCCGATCCACTACCACCACCAAGAAGACATTGCGGCTGACTGGGCCGCTACGAACGGGGCCAGCTGGACGGTCTTGCGTCCCCACTTGGTCATGGGACCAAGCTTAAACTCGCCGATGAACCTGGTTACCAGTCTTGCGACCTACGCTGCGATGAGTCGCGAACTCGGATTGCCCTTACGCTTTCCTGGCACCAAGGAGGGATGGAACACTCTCCAGGAGACAACGGACGCAGAATTGTTCGGCCGCGCGACTTTGTGGGCTCTAGGTGAAGACAAAGCACGCAATGAAATCTTCAACGTATCGAACGGAGATGTCTATCGCTGGCGGCAACTGTGGAATGAGCTTGCCGCCTTCTACGACCTTCCCATCGCAGAACCGCTTGCGATGTCTACTGTTTCTGAGATGAGCGAGAAGACTCCTTTGTGGGATTCAATCGTTGCCCGCTATGGCCTGCATGCCACGCCCTACGACCAGATCGCAAACTGGGCGTTCGTGGACTGGATGCTCAACTTCCGCGAAGAGACAATCCTGAGCACTATCAAGATTCGTCAGGCAGGCTTTGCGGATTGCATCGACACCCACCAGAGCTTTAGGCTGCAGCTGACCAGACTTCGCGATCTGCGCATCATCCCCTAATTCCAAAATTGCCGATACCAGGATCGAGCCATGAACCGAGCCAATTCTAAAAAGAGAAAGTTATCCAAGCGCGGTACGAAACCGCATACTTACCGCCGTGTTGCAACCGGAGATGTAAACGGGAAGGCCGTCGTTCAAAGCGACGAACCGTTGCTGCCCTATGAATTCAAGATTGTTCCAGGCTACGAGCACACGCTCATCTGGGTCAACCCGGCGACCCCGGATCTTAGCATGGAGCAAAGGTTTGACCGCTATCCCGACTCGGTCGTTCCGGGACCTGGCGGCACCAGTCTTCACTTCGTGACGTTCCCGCCGAGTTCGGTTTTTGCGGACTCGTCGTTTGACGGTGAAGCTGCTCGCAGTGAGGCTCTCGTTCGCCTCAGAGGGTTAGCCGATCACTTTGAAAAAGAAAATCCCGCAATGCACAAGACCAACACCGTCGACTACGCCGTAGTTTACGGCGGTGAAATCTGGCTGGAGCTCGATGACGCCAAGACCATTCATCTCAAGCCCGGCGACGTCGTCGTGCAAAACGGTACGCGCCACGCATGGCGAAACAGAGGCACAAAGCCCGTTACGATGTTGTTCTTTCTAAACGGCGCGAAAGAGTGACGCGAGGGACCTCTTTTCGGGCATCCCTCGATTGCTTCCGGCTGCCGGGCTGCGCCTCCTGATTCGGAGCGCCTTTGGGTTTTCTTCACCCGCGAATTAGGATCAGGCAGTCCTGAAGGAGGTTGCAGAAATGATTTGGGTAGGCAGTTTCAAATCTCTGCAGTCGGCGCTACACAAACCTCGTTTCACTGGTGCTCCGCTGGAGGTGCACACCTGGCTGCGAAGCGAGATCGGCGTGATCTCACCGTTCGTTGACTGGCTCATAAGTCTGATCGCCGAATCCCGTTGCGTTCGCGGAAAGGAGGAGTTCGTTGAACTCGCGCTTCGGGAAGCCGTGAGTAACGCGGTGCTCCATGGCAATCGCAGGGATGCTCGCAAGCTGGTTCATGTCCGTTGCTGCTGCGAAGGCACCAAGGGAGTGTTCATCGTCGTCAGAGATCAAGGACATGGATTCGACCCCAATAAAGTTCCCGACCCTCTGGCGGTCGAAAACCTGGACGCGGAACACGGACGCGGCATCCATTTAATGAAATTGGCCATGGACGAAGTTTCCTTCGAACGGGGAGGAACTGAAGTCCACATTCGCAAGGAATCGGGAAATGAACCAAAAACATCCGGCCAGCGCATCCAAAAGCGAACCGTACGGCGACTCGTTAGAAGACCTTGGCCCGGCGTCCGCGCCGTCGAGTTGGGTTGACATCCGTTCGCGGCGCGCGTAAATCGACAAGCTTCTCTCTGCTTACTTCCGGTCTCCACGAATGTTGCGGTTGCGTTGAACCAAACGTCGCTCTCGAGGAGATTCCTTTTCGTTCACAATGTTTTGCCAAGACGTACAACCCAAGCGCGAAGTTGTTCCAGGTGATGCCCCCTGTGCCGTACGCAGTGAGAGTAAACGATTTGAGCCAGAGGAGACCTTTCCTCCAGTTCCTCGGGCGCTCGTTTCATCGCCGCCATGATTTCGCTCCTCGCCAGGATCAGTTCCTCGCGAAGACGCTGTCGTGGCGTGGCCCGATTCGCTGAAACCACCTCCCGGTTGATGCGATCCATCTGGCCGCGCGTACGCTTTTTCGTTGGCCGCCTTCCCGCTTCGAATTCACGAATCTCTTCAGCCGCGGCTCGCTCCCAGTAGGCCAAATGCGCCAGCAAATCCTTCGCAGACCATTTCGAGGTCGCACCCACAGCGCTCATTTCTGCCTCGCTGAGCGAATCAAACCGCGAAATCAGTTCTTCGAAGATCCGCAGTTCCTCCCGTCCGAGCATCGACGCGCGCATCATCGGCGTTCGCCCGTCCGCATTCGCCAAGAGATTCATCGGCAAACTCGGCAGTCGGTCGAAAACTTCCATCAGCGCCAACAACTCCCTAGTCACAATCTCGGAAAGAAGATCCACGACCGAACCGGACCGCGTGGCCCCAGCCCTTTCGCACTGCTCGTCACTCAAGCAGTGAAGCGCGTCTTCGAGGCGCTTCTTTCCTGCTTTCGGTTCGACAACCAAATTTGATTTTTGAAATTCCTTCGGAGTCATTGCGTATCCATTTGAGGGACTGACGGAATATTGCGATGCGGATTCCGAAGCGGCTCACTATGTCTTTAGCCGCGCCAAGGTCGCCTGCCCCAGGTGATAGGCAGGGTGCGCGGTTCTTCCGAGCAGAACCGTGAATCGATTGCGATGCGGCTCCCGCTCGAAATCCCCTTCTGACACCGCGGTATGCCGCTGCGCCCAGTCCGAGGCCGAGAACTTCGAGAAACCCTCCCACAGCTTCTGGTTGATTTCTTGCCATGCGGCTTTGAGCGATTGCCCCGAGACCGTCAACGGAACGGACTTGTCCGGGTTCGAGGTGAACATAGCGTCGAATTCGGGATGAAGTCTTTCTCCAATCCCGAGCAGTGATAAGAGCCCATCGTTCGCCGCCGCAAGATGCCCCCAGAGATAGATCAGACGGTTTCTTCCTGGAGCAACCTCTTGCTCAAGTTGTTCCGACGACAGACCTCCAAACAATTTGTCCGCTCGTTCCACGTTGGACTTCCACCCGCGGATTGCGGAGTCAATGAGCGACTTCTCTGTAGTCATTCCTTTACCTGCCTTCCATTTGCGCGAATCGCATGTCCTCAGTCGGGCTTGTTCCTGCTGCGAGCTGGTTCCTCATCCATGTTTTCCTTTCCACTGATTCTTCAAAGCGAAAAGGCGTCGCAAGCTCGGACGTCCGAGTGATCCTGGAAAATCAACCCCACAGGTCCCGATTCGGAGCTTCGTCGCTCAAGGACATCGCGACGTTGCTGGGTCCCCATGATCCCGCCGAATAATTAGGGAAACTCGTGTCAGCGTTCTTTGCCCACGCGTCGAGGATAGGAGTGAAAAGCGCCCAGGTCGCTTGGACTCCGTCGCGACGCGAAAAAAGCGTCGCGTCGCCCAACATGGCGTCCAAAAGCAGCCGCTCGTAGCCGTTTGCGGACGATTTGCCGCAAACGCATCCTTTTCATGGGCCGCATCGAAATTTGTGAGGCTTGGATAGCTTATTGTTCCGAAGCTGCTTGCCGAAATTGGTGTCCATTCGCTCGACGCCGCATCCCTCAGAAACGCACGCTTTATACAACTCGCATATCTGCTTGGAATTGGGCCGGTCGCGATGAAATTGCTCCACAAGAAATGACGAGGTCGGCACACTTACTAGCCTAGACGATTGCGTATCGAGGTGGAACATTGGGATCCCCAACCGGGACGACCGGCGGGGATTTTGGAGCGCCTGCGTATGGCTAACGCTGTTGCGAATCTATCGTCGAAGCGATTTGAAAGTCTCGCGGAGGTGAGGTTGTGCTAATTACTTTGCGAAAAATCCTTTTGGCTTACGCGGTATTGCTATTTTTCGTATCGTCGGTTCAAATCGGCGGCTCTGCGCGACAGAAAACCGGTGTGCCAGCAGCGCCGCCCACTCTTCCGGCTGTTGGTCCCGAGCGGTTCCGCGCGGATATCCGCATGGTGCAGAGTTTGCTGCCGACGATTTCAGATCGCGGCGCAGCGCGGTTTTTCCTGGCGTGGTTATACGCGCATCTCAACGATTACCAAGAAGCGCTTAATCTTCTGAAACAATGCCCACTCGACGAAGGATTCGATCCAAGCAACGTCGAGCGGTTCAAGCCTCTCGAATCAAACCCTGAATTCCGCAAATTGGTGGCTCGGGTTCACCGGCGCTATCCTCCCGTGCATCGCGCGCGTGTAGCCTTCACTATTCCGGAAAGCGACCTATTCCCTGAGGGCCTTACGGCAGATGTGGAGAAGCACGTCTTCTATATGGGAAGCATGCATCTAGAAAAGATCGTCAGGATTTCCGAGGCGGGCAAAGTCTCGGACTTCGTGAAACCGAGTTTGTACGACTTGATGCCGGTGGGCGGGGTGCACGTGGATCCCGCGGATCACAGCGTGTGGGCGGCGACAGACCCGGGCCCCAAGAACCTGTCGGAGATGGTGCACTTCGACGCGCAAGGGAAATTGCTTGAGCGGTTTCCTGCTCCGGGCGCGGGGCCGCATGATTTGAATGACCTCGTGCTCCGCGATTCGCGGGAGATTTATGTGACCGACACGGACGCGGATCAGGTCTATCGTTTCGATCGGCTCACACATCGTTTCTCGCCGCTCGTGTTTCCGCGGCCGATTTTCTACCCCAACGGCATCACACTCTCGGGCGACGGGAATTTTCTTTTTGCTGCGGACATGCTAGGCGTGCTCCGGGTCGATTTGCGAAACGGCGAGACGCAGGATGTTAGAGTCGACGGGCACTATACTTTGGCGGGGATTGACGGACTCTATTGGTATCGCGGAAGCCTGGTGGGAGTGCAGTACGGAGCTGGGGCGTACCGCGTCGTCCAGTGGCAGCTTTCGGCAGATGGAAAGAAAGTCGCCTCGGCCGAAATGCTGGAATATCGGACACCGCTCGTGAAGGACCCCACCACCGGTGTGATTGCGCTCACGAATTTCTACTTCATCTCAAACACTGGCATAAATAATTTGGATGACAATGGCAAGATTATTGACCCGCGCAAACTCGAGCCGATCCACATCTCGGTGATTGCTCTGAGGTAGCGCCGACGTGGGTATCATATTGCTAGTTTCGAGAGATTATGTCCGAAATGTACATCATTTTTCGGAAAATAAGAGGCGTCTTTGACACCTTTTTCACATCGAGCGGCTTGGCCCGGATCGACTTTCCGCCGGTCCTTTATATGTATATGTGTGCGCTCCACGCGCACTCGGGTTCGTGCCCTCCCGAGTCTTCATTCGACATGGGACTCACACATCTTCCAACTGAGCTTCGGTCATCCCAAAATAGTGCCCTAGTTCGTGGATTACTGTCAGACGGACTTCCTGGCGGATTTCATCTTCATTGGAGCAGACGGCCTCGATGTTCTTCTGATAAAGAACGATGCGGTCGGGACCGGAAGGCACGTCAAACACGCTTTTCTGAGTTGTGGGTACGCCCTCGAAGACACCGAGCACCAAACTATTAGCATCGTCCGCATCGCCGATCCCTGCATTCCGCGAGCCTCTATGTGACAGCCGCTCCGGAGGCACGTTCTCGACTAGAACCGAGACGTTGTGTATTCGTTTGCGAAACCTCGTAGGCAACGCGTCCAAAGCCTCTTCGACAAGTTTGACGAACTTTTCTCGCTGCATGTGACGATCCTAGTCTGGACCACGCTTTTGAATCCATCTGTTTCATGCTGGTTCAAAGCTCCTTGATGAACTCCCTGCCCTAGCCTTCATCGGTTCGTGAAACCCCATAAACAGCTGCCGCTGTCTTCGCCAATGCAATATCTGCCGTTTCGCGAAGAGGCCTGGCGAGAGAACTCGTCATGCTTGACAATATCGCGCATCAGGCCAGACTTACGTACGAAGATTTGGGACGCCCATGAACAAAGCAACGAGGGACCCAGAGGATCGCCCCATGGACATAGGCAACGTCCGCGCAACCCGTGAAAAAATGCTCGATAAGACCCTGGCCGACTCCTTTCCTGCGAGCGACCCGCTATCCACTCTGCCGGATCCCACGGAGGACTCTTTTTCTCTTTCCCCACCGGTTGAATAACCTCGAAGCACCTCCGGCACACTCGGCGCCACAGGGACCTGTTTATTCCCTAAAACGCAATATAAAGGGCGCCCCTTTTATATTGTCGGGTAGGGCCTTCGGCCCGCGAAATCTTATGAAAATCGGTCAGAGTTAATATATTCAACGGCTCGGAGCGGCGAGATCGACGACGCAATGGATAAGCCGAGACCGATATATTGTCTGATCCGGAGCATGCGTGTTAAGCGAATGATTGAGCGTCGCCGCGTTTTTCCCTTCGGGGAAGCTGCGATAGCTCGCGACCCTGACTAACGTACGTTTAGCCATGCTCTCCGCTCCCGCCACATGGAGGAACAATGGCTTATAAGATAGCGGGAATCGATGTGCATAAGAGAATGCTGCACGTAGTTGTCTCCGACGTCCAAGTCGATGAGGAGTACGACTTCACGCGGCGTGTTTTTGGCAGCTTGCCCGAGGCACTGCGCTCACTGGCGGCGTGGCTGGTCGAGCAGCAGGTCGAGGAAGTGGTGATGGAATCGACCGCACAGTACTGGAAACCCGTCTGGGGAACCCTGGAGCGGTACTGGAAACGGATCTGCCAGACGCGGGAAGGGGCACTCGCGACGTCGGGAACACTCCATCTTGCGCAGGCGCTGTCGAACCGCGGGCGACGCGGGCGCAAGAAGGATTTCCGCGATGCCGAACGTTTGGTGAAGCGGCTGGTGGCCCACGAGCTGACCCTGAGCTTTGTGCCCGATGTCGCGCAGCGTCTATGGCGGACGGTCGTGCGCACCAAGTATCAGCTGACGCGCAACCGAGTGCAGCTGCAGAATCGATTGGAGGCTCTGCTGGAAGAAGCACACATCAAGCTATCCAGCCTGGTCTCCGATCTGCTTGGGGCCAGCGCACGACGCATGCTCGAGGCTATAGCGGGCGGGGAGACCAACCGAGAGACTCTTGCGTCCCTGGCTGACCGGGGCTTACGTGCCACGCAGGAGCAGCTACAAGACGCGCTCAGCGTGTGCCAAGAGTTGAACCCGGTATACCGGAGGCTAATCAAGATGGTGCTGGACGAGGTGGCATCAATTGACAAGCGGATTGAGCAACTCAACCAGGAGATGGCCAATCTGCTCCGTCCGCACGAGGATCAGGTCAAGCGACTGGCGGAGGTGCCTGGGCTGGGCGTGGACTCGGCCCAGCAGGTCATTGCCGAAGTGGGTGCCACCGCAGCGACCTTTCCTTCCGAGAAGCATCTCTCCTCTTGGGTAGGCGCATGCCCTGGGGCTGAAGAGAGCGCAGAAGTGAACCACAGCCGCCGGTCGCCGCAGGGCAACCGTCATATGCGGCGGATTCTGAATCAAGCTGCCAATGCGGCGGCCAAACACAAAGGAAGCATCTTCCAGATTCTCTATGGCCGCTATGTGCCGCGTCTGGGACACAATCAAACCATTGGAATAATTGCCCACAAACTTTGCCGCTTGGTCTGGAAGATCTTGCACCGAGGAATCCGCTACGAAGAACGAGGCCCGGAGGTCAGCAAAGCCTCCAAGCAAAAGCGTACCCGAAAAATGATCCGACAACTGAGTAGGCTTGGTTACCGAATCGAACCGAGCCCTTCTCAATCAGCCATCACAGCATGATCGCGATCCTCCCATGGGCACGATTTTCGACCCTGTCCTTTAGGGCCAGCCGGCCCGCGAAACCCCATGAAAATCACGCAGAGGTAAGATCGCAACGGCCTGAGCGGTGAGGTCGAGTACTCAGTGGAGCAGTCGAATCTGTGACCCTGTCTGATCCGGAGCGTGCGTGTTTGAGCGAATAATTGGGCGTCGTTGTTTTCCCCTGGGGGAGCGGCGATAGCCCGCGAGCCTGGTTAAGGTATCCGCAGCACGCTCTCCGCTCCCGGCCAGGAGGAAGTGATGCCCTACAGAATAGCGGGAATCGATGTTCATAAAAAGATGCTGGCTGTAGTTGTGTCTGACGTCGAAATCGAAAGCGAATACCAATTTGAGCGGCGGATGTTTGGCAGCAACCCTGAACAATTGCGATCATTGGCTGGATGGCTGCTCGAGCAAGAAGCCGAAGAAGTAGTCATGGAATCGACGGCGCAATATTGGAAACCAGTGTGGGGAGCATTGGAACGGTACTGGAAGCCGCTACGCGAGAGGCGCGAAGGCGCAAGGCGAAGGTCCGGAACGTTGCACTTGGCGCAGGCGCAGTCCAATCGCGGGCGGCGGGGACGCAAGAGAGATTTTCCCGATGCCGAACGCCTAGTGAAGCGGCTGGTGGCCCGGGAATTAATTCTGAGCTTTGTGCCCGATGCCGAGCAGCGTTTGTGGCGGACGGTAACGCGCAAGAAATACCAGTTGAGGTGCGATCGGGTACGGCTGCAGAACCAAGTGGAGTCTCTGCTGGAAGAGGCCCACATTAAGTTGTCCAGCTTGGTCACAGATCTACTGGGCGTCAGTGCTCGGCGGATGCTGAAGGCGCTGGCTGACGGGGAGACCAACCCAGCAACTCTCGCCGCTTTGGCCGATCAACGCCTGCGCGCTACCCCGGAACAGTTGTGCGACGCGCTTGGTGCCTGTACGGAGTTGAACACTGTCTACCGGCGGCTGCTGAAGATGGCGTTGGAGGAATTGCGATTGATCGACGAGCAGATCGACGAACTGGACAAGGAGATGGCCAGTCTCCTCAGCGAGCACCAGGATGCCGTCGAGCGGCTGGCGGAAGTGCCGGGTCTGGGAGTGGACTCAGCGCAGCAGATCATTGCCGAAGTCAGCCCTACCGCAGCGACCTTTCCCTCCGAGAAATGTCTCTCCTCGTGGGTTGGTGCTTGCCCGGGCGACGACGAGAGCGCGGGTGTGAACTACAGCCACCGCTCCCCGCAGGGCAACCGCCACATGCGGCGCTTACTCAATCAGGCTGCGAACGCCGCAGCCAGGACCAAAGGAAGCATCTTCGAAATCGTGTATCGCCGCTCGGTCCCGCGCCTGGGACACAATCAA
>WNFO01001369.1_pt1 | contig 40466 bp, 33 predicted proteins | sample 5400251 | NCBI WGS metagenome assembly WNFO01 (sample SAMN13153354, study PRJNA577476) | soil metagenome | isolation source: 100 cm saprolite under Madrone tree | place: USA:California | collected 2016-06-14 | reverse complement strand
ATTTGAGATTAAATGAGGAATTTATCTCGCGCCTCAACGGTCGTATGATGAATGGTTTATAGCAGGTTACCGGCGAGATCACGAGTTGCCCAGGGCGGCGATTGCACCATGGGACCGGCGGTCGAAAGTCGATAATATTGCAATCGGGGAGAAGTTTATGGCTCACGTGACTCGACGGTTTTTCTTGTTGTCATCCGCGGCATTGTCGGTCGGGTGCGCGATTCGCGGGCCTGGGGCCGACGCGTCCGCACAACCCGCGCAGAATGTCCGTCAGCCCGTCGTGGGTCAATCGTGGCGTTACGCAAAGCATGATATTTTCACGCGCGCGGTCGTCGACGATCAGGTGGACCGGGTGGTCATGGTCGATCATACCGTCGAAATAGACTCGAGCTACCAATCGGCAACTGACGCCGCGAAGCCGGGTTGGGGCGCGGCCCTGTTGAAAAAGTATATGGGTCATCGCGACAGCCCCGCCGGCGCGCTCCCGAGCGAGATACAGGATCCGTGGGGGATGGTGGCGGTGGATCCGCACTGGAGCCAAGTCCAGGTGTACGAGATGCCGATTCCCCTGTGGCCGACGCAATTGCGGCCCGGCTGGCAGACTCACATCAGCACCAAATACAAGACACCGGCCGATCAAGACGGGTTGCCCTGGGAACAGACGATGAAAGCGCATGCCTGGGAGACGATCAGCGTGCCTGCCGGGAAATTCAGGGCGCTTCGGTACACCAACATGATTCAATTTCGGAGCAGCGACTTCTCGCGGACGGATTCGGTGCGTCAGGAGACGCTTTGGTTCGCGCCGGAGGTGGGCCGCTGGGTCGCCCGCGAGAGCACCGGCAGCTATTATTTGGACGATTCGGTGGTGGATCAGCCCTACAATGAAAGCGGCTTCCGATGGGAACTCCTGGAGTGGTCATAGCGGTGGGGACCAGACACACCGCCGTCTGAGCGCCGTCGCTTAGGCAGCCTCGTTACTTCGCGCAGCGCAATCTGCGCTCGCGCAGCGTCAATCATGTTCATTCGCCAGCTCGAATATCTCGTCACTCTCGCCCGCGAAAAGCATTTCGCCAAGGCTGCCGAGGCTTGCCACGTGTCGCAGCCGGCGCTCTCCTCGGCGATCCGCGGTTTGGAGAAGGAGCTGGGCGTGATGATCGTCCAACGCGGACGGCGGTATTTGGGCCTGACGATCGAGGGCGAACGAGTCCTGACCTGGGCGCAGCAGACGTTGGCCTCGCTGTCCAACATGCGCGAGGACGCGACCGTCGCGAAATCGACCATGACCGGGACGCTGCGCATCGGAGCCATACCGACAACCTTGCCGGTCGCTGCCTACTTGACGGCGCCGTGTCTCTCCGCGTATCCGAATATTCGCTACACGCTGTCCTCCTTGACCGCAGACGCCATCGCCGGTCAGCTGGATCAGTTCGAGCTCGATCTCGGCCTGACATACTTGGATGACAGGGTGATCGAGGGATTTGAAAAGCTGCCTCTGTTCGATGAGCGATACGTATTGCTGGCCGACCGCAAAGTTCCGCTCGAGCCCGCGTTGACGTGGGAACAGGCGGCACGGCTGCCGCTGTGCCTGCTGACCGGAAAGATGCGCAATCGGCAGGTCATCGAGGCGGCCTTTCGGCGAGCCGGCGTACAGCCGACGGTCATTCTCGAGACCGATTCGTTGTTTTCGCTGTATGCCCACGTGAGCGAAGCCGGGCTGTTCAGCATCGTTCCCCACAGCCTGCTCAATTTTTTCGATCTCAAGAACCGGGTACAGGCGCGGCCGCTGCTGCCGCAGCTGACCCGTGCCATCGGTCTGATCGCGCGCAACCAGCCGGCGCTCGCGCCTATAACGGGCGCGGTGTGGGAAATTGCGCGCAGTCTCAATCTGCAGTCCCGATTCGACTTGGCGCTCGTTGATTCGCCGCCTACGCGTGATTGATCGCGCTTATCGCCGTATTCGCGCAAACGATTAGAAGAATCTCTCCCTTGCATCCACACTGAAATTCCCCCATTTCGGTTGGAGATGCCGCGTTCGAGGCGGCGCCCAAGCGAGGAGAAAGTTTTATGGATCGCAGAGTTGATCTTGATCACTACGAATTGTTCATCGATGGCAAGCACGTTGCTCCGGGCAGCGGCGAGTATTCCATCGACATCAATCCCGCCACCGAGCAGCCCATTGCCGAGGTGGCCCAGGGCGGCAAAGCCGACGTCGATCTTGCCGTGAGCGCGGCCCGGGCGGCGCTCAAAGTCTGGGGCGGGATGCGGGCCGCCGAACGCGGCCGCATTCTGCAGCGCGCCGCAGCGCTTCTCGAACAGCATCAAGAAGAGCTCATCGAGCTGGAGAGCTTGGACGCCGGCAAGCCGCTGGCGGCGGTACGGCGGCAGGACATGGCCGCAGTCATCGATACGGTTCGCTACTACGCGGGCTGGTGCGACAAGATCACGGGGCAGGTAATACCGGCGCGGCCCGACGCCCTGACGTACACCGTGCGTGAACCGGTCGGCGTGGTCGCGGCCATCGTGCCGTGGAATTTCCCGCTCATGATCGGGATGTGGAAAATCGCGCCGGCGCTGGCGTGCGGCTGCACCTTGGTGGTCAAACCCGCAGACCTCACGCCGCTCTCGATGCTGCGCGCCGCCGAATTGTTTCTGGAAGCGGGCCTTCCGCCGGGCGCGCTCAACGTGGTATGCGGCAAGGGGAGTGTGGTCGGCGAGGCGCTGGTGCAGCACCCCGGCGTCGACAAGGTGACTTTCACCGGCTCGCCAAGAGTCGGTCGGGGAATTCTGCAAGGCGCCGCCGGCAACTTCAAAAAAGTAACCCTGGAACTCGGCGGAAAATCCGCCAACGTGATTTTCGCGGATGCCAATCTGGACCGGGCGGCGCGCTCCGCGGCGTCGGGAATATTCTTCAACGCCGGGCAGGTGTGCTCCGCCGGCTCGCGCGTCTTGGTTCAGCGTCCGGTGTATGACGAAGTGGTGCAACGCCTGGCGGAGCGCGCCCGCGCCATCCGCGTCGGCGATCCGAGCGCACCCGGAACCACGATGGGGCCGGTGATTTCGGCCGGTCAGATGAAGACGGTGCTGGACTACATCAAGATCGGCAAGGCGGAAGGCGCATCGGCGGTGACGGGGGGTGCGCGCCTCGGCGACGAGGGCTACTTCATCGAGCCCACGGTGTTTGCGAACGTCGAGCACGAAATGCGGATCTCGCAGGAAGAAATCTTCGGTCCGGTGCTCGCCGTGATTCCCTTCGATGACGAGGCGGACGCCCTGCGCATTGCCAACGGCACCGCGTACAGCCTTGCAGCGGGCGTGTGGAGCTCCGACACCGGCCGCGTGCATCGCATGGCGGCCGGCCTGAAAGCGGGAACCGTATGGATCAACACCTACGGATATACCGACGTGCGCCTGCCCTGGGGCGGATCCGGGGAGTCTGGCTTCGGCCGAGAGCACGGCGAATCCGCGATCGAGAATTTCACCGAGCCGAAGTCGGTTTGGCTGGCGCTGGAGCAGTGAGCCCCTAGCCGCCCGTCTATTCGGATGTATCATCGGCGCCATCGAGGGTAGAATTGCCGTATGACGACAGCCTATATCACCCATCCCGATTGTCTGCGGCATGAGATGGGCGCGGGCCACCCCGAGTGTCCGGCCCGCTTGAATGCCATCAATGAACACATGCACTCGTCCGGAATGCTCGATGAGGTGCGCAGCCTGGAGGCGCCCATGGCTCTGGCCGAGGACCTGAAGCGAGTGCATCGTCCGGCCTACGTCGATCTGATATTCGAGAATGCGCCCACCGAAGGGTACGTGCAGCTCGATCCCGATACCGCGATGAACCCCCATAGCTTGAGCGCGGCGCGGCGCGCGGCAGGGGCGGGATTGTTGGCGATCGATGAGGTGATGGCGGGGCGGTCCGTGAATGCGTTCTGCGCGGTGCGGCCCTGCGGCCATCATGCGACGCAGGTGCGATCGATGGGCTTTTGCATTTTCAACAATATCGGCGTCGCCGCCGCGTACGCTCTCGAGAAAAAAGGCCTGGAGCGGATTGCGATCATCGACTTCGACGTTCACCACGGCAACGGCACCGAGGATATGTTCAGTCCGCCGCAATGGCGGGACCGCGTGCTGATGGCGAGTTTCTTCCAGCACCCCTTTTATCCCTACAGCGGCACGGCCAATCCGGCGCCCAACATGATCAACGTGCCGCTGGCCGAAGGCAGCGGCGGCGCCGCGGCGAAGCAAGCCGTGGAAGCGCACTGGCTGCCGGCGCTGGAGAGTTTCAAGCCGCAGATGATTCTCATCTCCGCAGGATTCGACGCCCACCGCGAGGATTTATTGGGCGGTATGGCGCTGGTCGAGGCCGACTATGCTTGGATCACCGGTGAAATGATGGCGCTGGCGGCGCGGCATTCAGAGCGGCGCATCGTCTCCATGCTCGAGGGCGGCTACAACCTGTCGGCCCTCGGCCGCAGCGCGGTGGCGCATGTGAAGACTCTGAGCGCGCATTGATGCAACGACGCCTGCCGATTGCTTCAGGTCCGCGCGGTCGATCCCTTCAAGTCCGGACGTAATGTCTCGCCACCGATTCGGCCACGCACACCGGCTTTGAGTGACCCTCGCGTTCCGACGTCACTTCGACGACGACCTGCGCGCCGCCGGGAATGGGCTCGAAAGTCAGAAGTTTGAAATGGCCCCGCAAGCGGCTTCCCGTGGGCACGGGCGCCGGAAACCGCACTCGATTGAGACCGTAGTTGACGGTCATGCGCACATCGGCGACCGTGAATGCGCTCCTGACCATGACGGGCAGCAAACTGAGCGTCAAATGCCCGTGGGCCACCGTCGAACGGAAGGGCCCGGCCGCTGCGCGCACCGGATCGACGTGAATCCACTGGTCGTCGCCGGTCACCGCCGCAAACTGATCGATGCGTGATTGATCGATGTGGAACCAGTCGCTGGTCCCCAGGGTTGAACCGATGAGCGCCTGTAGTTCAGATAAATTTTGATATGTGTTCATCGCCGGCCTGAAAGTGATGCACCCCGGGCACTATGCAAGCGGTTCTCGAGCAACGCAAACTCGAGAATTTCCGACCGGCCGCCGCCTTTGAGATATGAGGGCCCGGTGCTATGCTCGAGCCTAAGGGGTTGCAGCAGTGAACAACGTGGCTCGCGGATTTCTCGACCCATGGCATCACCGGAGGCCGCGGTGCGGTGGTGGTGGTGGCGGCGTCGCGCTGATCGCCACGCTTGCTCTAGGGCCGCAATGGGCGAGCGGCACGGTCCCCGAAGTTTCGCCGCCGGACGCCGCCGCCATCGAAGAACTCACGGAAATCATGGTCGAGGCGCCCGAACCGCGCTACGTGTCGCCCACCCGACGCGATCAAATCGGGCGCATCTGGGCGCCGGTGATGATCAACGGGCACGGGCCGTTCCGGCTGGTGCTCGACACCGGCGCAAGTCATAGCGCCGTCACTGCGCTCGTTGCGCTCGCGCTCGGAATTCCGTTGGATCAGTCGCCGCCCGTGATACTGCGCGGGGTTACGGGCTTCGCCACGGTGCCGACCATTCGTGTGAATACCCTGACCGTCGGGGATCTCGCGGTGGATTCCCCCATCTTGCCGATCGTGCCGGATGCCCTGGGCGGCGCGCAGGGGATACTCGGCGCCGAAGGTCTGGCCGGCAAGCGCATTTTCATCGACTTTCGTCACGACAGGATCGTCATCACCTATTCGCGCAACGAGAGATCCCCTCGAGATTTCGTGGACGTGCCGTTTCACGCCATCCGCCAAACCCTGGTGGTCGTCAACGCGCGCATCGGCGATGTGCCTGTCAAGGCCATCATCGATACGGGCGGGCAGACCACCATCGCGAATCTTGCGCTGCGGGCCGCGCTGAATCGGCGCAGTATGCAGGGCAGGGGGAAGCCCGACCAGATCATCGGGGCGACCAAGGACATTCAGGACGGCGTCATCATACCCATGCCCGCGATAGAAATCGGCTCCATCCAGATTCGCGATTCCGGCGTCACGTTCGCCGACATGTATATCTTCAAGCAGTGGAAACTGTTGAACGAGCCTGCGATATTGATCGGCATGGATGCCCTGGGGCTGCTCGACACGCTGGTCATCGACTATCGCCGACACGAACTGCAAATGCGCATGCCAAGGGCGGGTGCGGGCTAGCTGAATGGAGTATGGATGATCAATAAGCCGGTTATCGGAGTGGCGGTCGCGGTGGTCGTGGTCGCCGCGGGGACTTGGTACTACCTGCAAAGCCGACATGCGGAGCCCGCGCGCCCGCCCGAGGCGGCGCAGACGCCGCCGCCCGCCGAGCCGCCGGCGGAACCCGCCATCCGGCATCCATTGCCGGGAGGCCAGGCGCCGGCCTCGACGGCCCCGCTGCCGTCGCTCGCCGACAGCGACCCGGCGTTGGGCGACGCTCTTCGCCAGGTCGTTGGACCCGCGGCGGTGAAGGATTACCTGCTGCCCGAGAGCATCATCCGTCACTTGGTGGTCACGATCGACAATTTGCCGCGCCAGAAAGTTGCGGTACAAAAGCGGCCGACCGCCGCCGCCGGCGGCTCGTTCGTCGCCGACGGCGATGAATTGCACGCGACCCTCAATCCGCAAAACTTCGCGCGCTACCAGCCCATGGTCGCGGTGATCGGCAAGCTCGACATGCGGCAGGTCGCCGCCGTCTATATCCGCTTCTATCCGCTGTTTCAGCAGGCGTATCAAGATCTGGGGTATCCGAACGGCTACTTCAACGACAGGCTGGTGCAGGTCATCGACATGCTGCTGGAGACACCGCAGCCTGCGGGACCCATCGCGCTGGCTCGGCCGAACGTCATGTATGTCTTTGCCGATCCGGCGCTCGAGGCGCGTCCCGCCGGGCAGAAACTGCTGATCCGAATGGGTCCGGATAACGCGGCGGTGATCAAAACGAAACTGGACGAGCTGCGGACGGCCATCACCGCGGCGCCGCCCAAGCGATAGACTCGGGGTTGACGGCGTAATCGATCTTAACCAGGGGGATTGTATGGCTAGCACGTCTGCGACCGCAGCTTTGCCCGACGACCTAGGGGCGACGCGCGATGCGTGGTTGGTGATCGGGGCATCATCGCTCGGCACGGTGTTCGAATGGTATGACTTTTACCTCTACGGCCTGCTGGCGACCATCATCAGCGCCCAATTCTTCTCGGGCGTCAATGACACCACCGGCTTCATCTTCGCTCTGGCGGCCTTTGCGGCCGGCTTCGCGGTACGGCCGTTCGGCGCGTTGGTATTCGGACGACTGGGCGACCTGGTGGGGCGGAAGTACACTTTCTTGATCACCATGAGCATCATGGGCGGCGCCACGTTCGCGGTCGGTCTGCTGCCGAATTACGCCGCCGCCGGCGTCGCCGCACCGATCATGTTGGTGGTGTTGCGCCTGCTGCAAGGACTGGCGCTGGGCGGCGAATACGGCGGAGCCGCGACCTATATCGCCGAGCATGCGCCGCACGGCAAGCGCGGGCTATTCACCAGCTGGATTCAGACCACAGCGACACTCGGGCTGTTTGCCGCGCTGCTGGTGGTCATCGGTACCCGCACCCTGGTCGGCGAGGACGCGTTCAAAGTGTGGGGCTGGCGCATACCCTTTCTGGTATCCGTCTTGCTGCTCGCCATTTCGCTGTGGATTCGCATGCAGCTGGCGGAGAGCCCGGTGTTTCTCAAGATGAAAGGCACCGGCGGCGCTTCGAAGGCGCCGCTGACGGAAGCCTTCGCGCGGTGGGGCAACCTCAAGATAGTGATCATCTGCCTGCTCGGAGCAGTGATGGGCCAGGCCGTGGTGTGGTACACGGGGCAGTTCTACGCCTTGTTCTTTCTGGAGAGAATGCTGCGCGTCGACGGTGCGACCACGAACATACTCACGGCGATCGCACTGGTGCTGGCCACCCCCGGGTTCATATTCTTTGGCTGGCTGTCGGACAAGATCGGCAGAAAACCCATCATACTGGCGGGCTGCCTGCTGGCATTGCTGACTTATTTCCCGCTGTTCGAAGCGCTCACGCGGTATGCGAATCCGGCCCTGTACGCGGCGCAAGCCTCGTCGCCGGTCACGGTGATTGCCGATCCGGCGCAGTGCTCGTTCCAGTTCGACCCCATCGGCAAGAACAAATTCGATTCGACGTCCTGCGATATCGCGAAGAGCTATCTGGCGAAGGCCGGAGTGTCTTACCGCAGAGTGGATGCGCCCGCCGGGACGGTGGCGCAAATTCGCAGCGGCGCGACCACCTTGACCGCGCCCGATCCGAAAGTCGTGACGGGCGCGGAGCGCAAGGCGGCGATTGCGGCGTTCCAAAAGGAGACGAAGGCTGCGCTGTCGGCGGTGGGATACCCGGACAAGGCCGATCCGGCGACCATCAACAAACCGATGGTGGTTTTGATTTTGTTCATTCTGGTGCTGTACGTGACCATGGTGTACGGACCGATCGCCGCTCTCTTGGTTGAGCTGTTCCCGACCCGAATTCGTTACAGCGCCATGTCGCTGCCGTATCACATCGGCAACGGCTGGTTCGGAGGATTCCTCCCGACCACGGCGTTCGCGATGGTGGCTGCGACCGGCGATATCTATTACGGGCTTTGGTACCCCATCGTCGTGGCGGGTGCGACCTTGATCGTGGGTCTGTTTCTTCTGCCCGAAACCTTCAAGCGCAACATCGACGGATAGGAGCCTGTCTGACTAATGATCGCCGTCGCGAGGGCGACCCACAGCGAGCAGATTTTTGCGATCGTTTCGCGCGCATAGTGAGCACTATGTAAGCGAAAGGATCGCAAAAAGATGCCGCTGTGGGGCGGCCGCAGCAGGCGCATCATTAGTCAGACAGGCTCCTGGCTCGAGGCGGTACAGCCCGGTATCCCTGTGATACCGGGCGGTTAGCTGAGAAGTGATTTCCTTAGTCTTGCCTGCCCGCCCCGGGCAGTTACCGGACGGGGTGTCCTCACCCCGTCAATAGGGCGCGTTAGCGTTAAGAAGGTGTCGCCAAGCGCGGACATGCCCACCCGGCGCGTTACAATCGCTTCACGGAACTAGCTGACCCTCAGAGTGTGACGTTATACGCCTATGGACGGCGTACGCCCGGGTACGCTGTGGGTACAACCTCAATTTGGCGGGGCACTATGAGCACATCACGGAACAGTCCTATTCACATCGCACTGCCGCTGGCCGCGCTGGCATTGTCGGCGGCAACCCTGCTCGGCGGCTGCGTCGTCGCGTCTCCGCCGCCACGGGTTTATGCACCTCCTCCGCGTGTTTATGAGCCACCCCCGCCCCCGGCCTACGAAGAGCCGGCGGTCGACGTCGAGGTGCGTGCGACCGAACCCCCTCCGCCCTTGCCGGATTACGAGCAGCCGCCTTGCCCCGAGGATGGGTATCTGTGGACGCCGGGGTATTGGGCCTGGGGCGGCGGCGGATATTACTGGGTGCCCGGAACCTGGGTGCAGCCGCCGCGAGTCGGCGTGCTCTGGACCCCCGGCTACTGGGGCTTCGTCGGCGGCGTCTATGCATTCCACGCCGGCTACTGGGGACCCCATGTCGGATTCTACGGCGGCGTGAACTACGGATTCGGGTACGGGGGCGTCGGGTTCGCCGGCGGACGCTGGGCAGGCAATTCATTCGCCTACAACCGGTCCGTCAACAACGTGAACGTGACCAATGTGCACAACACGTACAACGAGACCGTCATCAACAATGTCACCGTCAACAAGGTGAGCTACAACGGCGGCGCCGGCGGTGTTGCTGCCGCGCCGACCCCCCAGGAAAGAGCGGCGGCGCACGAGTCGCATGTGGCGGCGACGCCCATGCAGCGCCAGCACGTTCAGGAGGCCGTCCGCAATCCCGTGCTGGCCGCGAAAGCCAACGGCGGTCATCCCGCGATTGCGGCCACGCCCAGACCCGCCGCCTTCAACGCACCGGGAGTCGTCGGTGCGCACGGCGCAGTTGCCCCGCCCCCGCGGGCACTGGGGTCGCCGGCGCCGGGAGCGCCGCACGCCAACAACGGTTCGGGCGCGCCGCCGGCGGGCGCTCAGGCGAATGCGATACATGCGCCGCCGCCCAATGCAGCGATGCATCCGCAAGCCGGTGCGAGACCGCCGGGAGCGAACCCTCAGCAGCCCGCGCAGCAGCCACGGCCGCAGCCACAGGTGCAGCAGCAGTCACGGCCGCAGCCACAGGCGCAGCAGCCGAGGCCGCAGCAGCAGCAACCCAAGCCGCCGAAGAACGACAAGCACGAACCTGAAGGGCGTAATAAATAGCTGATAGATGGCTTTGGATCGAGCGAGTCGGCGATGAAGCCGACTCGCTCGCAGGGGCTGATGGATAGGGGCAGCGCGCGCTACTGCACCTTGGTCTAGGTACCGCTTCCGCGGCTCACCACCGGCAGATCGACGAAGCTCGCGCTGGAGCCGCCGTCGAATATCTTGATGGTTGCCTTCTTGTAGTCGGCGGGTTTGGCAAAAAAGACATTGTCGACATAGCTCTGCGGGTTTCTGTCGTACAGCGGAAACCAGCTCGATTGCACCTGGACCATGATGCGGTGGCCGGGCAGAAACACGTGGTTGGCGGTCGGCAGCGCAAAACGATACACCTGCTTCTGATCGGCCGGAATGGCCGTAGGCGTGCTCCAGGAATCGCGGTACCGCCCGCGCAGAATATCGGCTGAAATCATCAGCTGATAGCCGCCCATCTTGGGTTCGCGCCCGACTTCGTCCGGATAGACGTCGATCAGTTTCACCACGAAATCGCCGTCGGTCCCGGTGGTCGAGGCGATGAGATTGACAATGGGTTCGCCGCTGATTTTCAAGCTCTCTGTGAGCACCGGTGTGGCGAAGCTCAGGACATCCGTTCGCGCCGCCGCGTCTCGCTGGTCGCTCACCAGCCAGGTTTGCCAGCTCGCTTCACCATCGTCGCCGCCAATGTGGATGGGGCGCGGCAGGTACGGAACCGGCTTGGCGGGATCGGAGACGTAGGACTCGAAGACGGAAGCCGCGGCGACGGAGGAACCCAGGTGCAGTTGGCCGCCGGGCTGCAGGTAGAGATGCTGATGGTCGATGCCGCATCCGGCCGCGCAGCCGCTCGGCCAAGCGGGCAGCGCCAACCAGCGATTCGTGCCGGTCTCGAAGGCAGTGACGGGCGTTATCCCCACAGGCGCGGCATCGTCCTCGAGGTAATGATCCAGGAACGGCCGCAGCACGTGCAGCCTGAAATACTGGGCCGTGTCGCTGCCGAAGCGGATCTGCCCTATGGCGCTGCCGTCGAGCCGTTCCTGGTGATGGAACCAAGGTCCGATGACCAGATAGAGATTGGGATTCTCGGGCTGCTGCGCCTTGAGCGCCTTGTAAAGGGCGATATTGCCGTAGATATCTTCTTGGTCCCACAGACTGTGCACCAGCATGACGGGAACTGCCACGCCTTGCTTGGCGAGGATCTTATCCAGCGCCTGCTCCTGCCAGAACGCGTCATAGGCGGGATGGTTCATGACCTTGGCGGTGAAGCCCACTTGCTCGAGACCGTGCAGCCGCGCCATGTCGCTCGCCGAGCCCGCGCTCAACCAGGCGTCATAATCATCATAGTGATCGGTCCACCAGGCGAGGCTGCTGTCGCGAGTCGCTTCCTGGCCGTGAAAATAAGTCAGGCTGTCGAGACGAAATGCGCCGTTGTGGAACCAGTCGTCGCCCCTCCAGCCGTCGACCATGGCATTGATGGGAACCGCCGCGCGCAGCGCGGGATGCGGGTTCACCAGCGCCATGAGCGATGTGAAACCGTCGTACGAAATGCCGAGAATCCCCACCTTGCCGTTGGATTCGGGGATGTTCTTGATGAGCCAATCGATGGTGTCGTAGGTGTCGGTCGAATGATCGACGTCGCTCGGGTTCAGCGGTCCGCGCAAGGGCCGGGTCATGACATAGCCGCCTTCCGACCCATGCTTGCCGCGGATGTCCTGCATCACGCGAATATAGCCGCCGTTGACCACGGCATCGTCCGCGACATCGGTGCTGTCGATCAGCGCGGACAGGTGCGCACTGCGGTTCTTGGTGATGCGCTCCGTCGCGCCGTAGGGGGTCCGCGTAAGCAATATCGGCGCGCGATGCGCGCCTCGCGGAATCAGAATGAGGGTTTTCAGCTTGACGCCGTCGCGCATGGGAATCATGACTTCGCGCTTCGAGTAGTCGAAGGTGTCGACGCGCGGGACGAACTCCGACGGCGTCTCGCTCGGCAGCGTGTCGGCGGCGATCGCCGGCAGGTCCGCCATCAGCAAACAGCCGGCCGCCGCCAGCAGCCAACCCAAGCGGCTGCGCCCGGCGCATGCGCGCCAATAGATCGTCGACATCGTTACACTCCGGTTGGATCGTTCAATCGAGCACTAATTTTACATTTTACCTCGTTTACTCGGCCGCAAGCAGCGGTGCACGCGCTCCTTGCGGCGGCGGTTGACAGGGGGCATGATCACCGTGCGGGCCTTCGGGAGAAGGCGAGGACAATAAAGCGACTTGGGCCGGCTCAAAGTCGGGGATGGCGGGCGACTAACTGAGGAGGGTAGGCGCATGAACAATTTATCGTTCACGGTTTCCGACGGAGTTGCGACTCTGGCGATACAGCGCACGGCGGTGAGCAACGCCATCGATATCACGATTATTCGCGCGATGCACCTCGCGCTCGATCAGATACAAAAGGGGGAAAGCGGCGCTCGCGCCGTCGTCATCACCGGCAGCAATGACGTCTTCTGCAGCGGCTTGGATTTGCACTCGGTCGATCTGAAGACCGAAGAGGCGCGGCAGCGGGCGCATTTCGAAATGCGCCGCTTCATGGATCCCTTGATCCTGCGCTTGAGCGGGTTCCGTTTTCCCATCGTGGCGGCCGTCAATGGCGCGGCGGTCGGCGCGGGCATGAGCCTTGCGCTCGCCAGCGACATCATCATTGCCGGCGACAACGCCTACTTCCTGCCGTCGTTTGCGCGCCTGGGTCTGGTGCCGGATGCGGGAATCACGTTTCACCTGGCGCGCCGCATCGGTGCGGGCCGCTCGTTGTCGTCCCTGATGCTCGCCGAACGCATCGACGCCAAGACCGCGCTCGACTGGGGTCTTGCCTATGCGGTGGTGCCGGCGGCCGAGGTCGTCTTGCGCGCGCAAGCCGTGGCGCATCGTCTTGCCACCGGCCCGTGCGCGGTCCTCGGTCAAATTCGCGCCCTGCACACCTCCACCTTCGATAACTCATTGCAGGAACAATTGCGCGCCGAGCGCAGCGCACAGGAAATGACGTTGGGGACCCACGATTGCGTGGAGGGTGTGCGCGCCTTCTTCGAGAAGCGCGAGCCGAACTTTTCGGAGCACTGAGCCGCGTCAGGCCGAGTGTTCGGGATGCACGCAGTGTTTCACGCTGCGAATGTCGTCCGGACCGGTGCGGCAGCAGCCGCCGATCAGGCGCGCTCCTTCGGCATGCCAGCGGCGCGCCTCCTCGCCGAACTCGAACGTGCCGGCGCCGCCGCGCCATTGCTTGGACGAGGCTTCGTAGAACTCGCCTGAATTCGGATAGGCCACGAGCGGCTCATCGGTCCGCTCGCGCATTCGCCGCAGCAGCGGCGCGACGTATTTCGGCGGGGTGCAGTTCACGCCCACCGCGACGATCTGCGGATAGCGGCGCAATTCCGCGGCACACTCGCCGATGGGGTCGCCCTCGGAGGTATGCTCGCCGTCCTTGCAGGAAAAACTGAACCACGCACGAGCGTCGGGAAATTCCCCCAGCAGGGCCGCGAGCACCCGCGCTTCGCGCAGGGACGGGAGGGTTTCGCACGCCAGCAAATCGGCGCCGGCGTCCGCCAGCACCCGCAGGCGCGGCCGGTGAAACTCCGCCAGCCCGGCGTCATCGAGCGCGTAATGGCCGCGATACTCGGAGCCGTCGGCCAGCATCGCCCCATACGGGCCGACGGAGGCCGCGACGAGGGGCCGCAAGCGGCCGGCGCGATTCGATTCAACGGCCCAAAATTCGTCGCGCGCGGCCACCGCCAGAGCCACGGCGTCACGCATCAACAGCGCGGCCCGCGCACCCTCGATCCCGCGGCCCGCGAAGCCCTCGAAGGTCGCCTGGTAGGTTGCGGTCGTCGCGACATCGGCCCCGGCGTTGAAGTAGTCGAGATGCACCGCGCGGATCAGGTCGGGGCGCTCGATCAGGCATTTTGCCGACCAGAGCGGATCCTCGAGGTCCGCCCCGCGCCGTTCGAGTTCCGTCGCCAAGGCGCCGTCCAGAATCATCAAGGGACGCCGTGCAAGGAAACTGTCTATTGGGTCACGCATGATTGTTCGCGCCGGAGCTGGTTTACGATCATACTCCGCCGGGCGTTCGCCCGCGGATTGGTAAGGGACAGCATCATGCTCACCGCTCAGACCATCAAGAATCAGCATTCCGATATTTTCACATTCCTGCATGGAGATCTGGAAATCGGGGCGAGCCATTGCCACGTTCCCGAAGAGGCCTTATTTGAAAGCTTGGTCTACGTGAGTGACGCAGCGCAGCTGGCGGAGGCACGGCTTCACAAGCCCGCGATTCTGATCGTTCCGGCGAAAATGAGCGGCTGCGTCGACGCGTCGGTGGATGCCGATAGCTGCTGCTTTTCGGTGCAAAGCATATCCATGGGCATGGCCGTGTTATTGAAATACTTCGACCGGAAGTGCTATCGATTCACTCAATGGGGCGAACGCCATCCGACCGCAGTGGTGCATGCGGATGCCACGATCGGCGAGCGGGTCTTCCTCGGGCCCTATTCAGTCATCGGGGCGCGTGCGAGCATCGGCGACGACTGCATGATCGGCGCTCACACGGTCGTCGAGAACGATGCCCGGATCGGCGACCGAACCGTCCTGCACCCGCATGTCTTCATCGGTGCCGGGTGCCGGGTCGGCGACGAGTGTGAGATACATCCGCATACCAGCATCGGCAGCGACGGCTTCGGCTACGCCGTGGATCCGGACGGCAGGCCGCGAAAAATCTCGCACCTCGGCAATGTGATAATCGGCAACGGGGTCGAAATCGGCAGCAACTGCGCCGTCGACCGCGCCACGCTCACGTCCACCTACATCCGCTCCGGCACCAAGCTGGACAATATCTGCCACATTGCGCACAACTGCGACCTGGGCGAGAACGGCTTCTTCACGGCCGGCTTCATGATGGGGGGATCCACGAAGATCGGCCGGCAATTCGTCACCGGCGGCAATTCCGTGGTGACCGCGCATATCACGCTGGGAGACAATGTAGTCCTGGCCGGCCGCTCCTCCGTCACCTGCGACGTGCCCGATGCCGGTTCGTACGGGGGGTACCCCCTGCAGCCGCTGAAGGAGGCCATGAAGACCATCGCCAGCATCAGGCACCTCAATGAAATCCGCAAGAATCTCAATCGCGTGATGAAGCATTTGCATCTCCTCGACAAGGCATCCGCCGACAGTCCCGACGCTTGAGACTCAAGTCCGACACGGTGGTCGTGCCGATCGCGGTGCTGATCGTCGCGATGATCTGCTTTCAACTCGGTGCGGTAGTCGCAAAGGGATTGTTTCCTGCGGTGGGCGCCGCCGGCGCGGTCGCGTTGCGGATGGCCCTGGCATCCCTGATGTTGCTGGCCGTCTGGCGTCCCTGGCGCCTGCGGCTGCGCCCCCACGAGGCGCGGGTGATCGTCGCCTACGGCCTGGCGATGGGCTTCATGAATTTCTTTTTCTATTTGTCGCTCAGCTCCATCCCACTCGGCATCGCGGTTGCACTCGAATTCGCAGGTCCCTTGGCACTCGCGATGGCGGCATCGCGCCGTGCGGTCGATTTCCTATGGATCCTGATGGCGGCGCTGGGATTGCTCGCCTTGTTGCCGGTGGGATTGGAGTCCAAGTCCTTGGATCCGTCCGGTGTGGTATACGGGCTGGCTGCGGGCGTGTGTTGGGCCCTGTATATTTTCTTCGGCCGCAAGGCGGGAGCCGCGCACGGCGGCCAAACTACGGCGCTCGGCATGGTGGTTGGCGCGATCGTGATCGTGCCCATTGGGGCCGTCCAGGTCGGTGCGCAACTCTTCTCGCCGGCGATTTTGCCCGCTGCGCTCGGCGTGGCTCTGCTGTCGAGCGCGCTTCCCTATTCGCTCGAGATGTTGGCGATGCCGCGGCTGCCGACGCGAACCGTCGGCGTCCTCATGAGCTTGGACCCGGCGTTCGGCGCCCTGTCGGGTCTGTGTTTTCTCGGAGAGCACTTGAGCTGGATCCAGTGGGCGGCGATCGCCAGCATCATGGCCGCGTCCGCGGGCAGCTCATGGGTGTGGTGAGAAATTTCAGATGTGCGTGGCTGACGGGTTATTATTGCGCACACAATATCCATCTTTGGGGGAAGCGTGAGCTACGACTCCTATCATAAACGTAAAATCGGCAAGCACCTGCTCAAGCCCGAAACCCAGATGATGGGATACGGCTACGATCCGAGTCTTTCGGAGGGGTCGCTGAAGCCGCCGATCTTCTTGACCTCGACGTTCGTCTTCAAGACGGCACAGGACGGCAAGGATTTCTTCGACTTCACCTCGGGCCGGCGCGAGCCGGGCGCCGGTCAATCCTCCGGCCTCGTTTATTCGCGTTTCAACAATCCCAACCTCGAGGTGCTCGAGGATCGTCTGGCGTTGTGGGAAGAGGGCGAAACGGCGGCGGTGTTCTCGAGCGGCATGTCCGCAATTTCCACCGTGCTCTGGACGCATGTGCGGCCGGGCGATGTGATTCTGATGAGCCAGCCTCTGTACGGCGGCACGGAAACGCTCATCGAAAAAACCTTGCCCGCATTCGGGGTGAGCGCGGTCAGCTTTACTCTGGGCCACGACAAGAGCGCGGTCGCCGAAGCCGCCGAGCGCGCGTCCCAGCGGGCCGCCGAGACCGGCGGCAGAGTCTGTCTCATCATCGTGGAAACGCCGGCGAATCCGACCAACAGCCTGGTCGATCTTGCCCTGATGCGCGACACTTCGGTTCAGATCGGCGGGCGCCAGAGCGGCGGGCGGCCGCCCGTTGCGGTCGACAACACCTTTCTAGGGCCCGTGTTTCAGCGTCCGCTCGGCTTTGGCGCGGACCTGGTCATGTATTCGCTCACGAAATACGTGGGTGGACACTCGGATCTGGTCGCGGGCGGCGTCGTCGGCTCGCGCGAAGCCGTGGCTCCGGTGAAGAAATTGCGCGGCGCGCTCGGCACCCAGCTGGACCCGAACACCGCATGGATGATCATGCGTTCCATGGAGACGCTGACCTTGCGCATGCACAAGTCGGCGGAAAACGCCGCGCTGGTGGCGAAATTTCTGCGCAGCCATCCGAAGATCGAGAGTGTGAATTACCTCGGCTTTCTGGGGACGGATGACCCGCGGTACCCGGTTTTCCGCCGGCAATGCCAGAGCGCCGGCTCTACGTTCGGATTTGCGGTCAAGGGCGGCGAGGCGGAGGCATTTCGCCTGCTCGATGCGCTGCAGGTGATCAAGCTCGCCGTGAGTCTCGGCGGCACCGAGACCCTGATGTCGCACCCGGCGAGCACCACGCACTCCGGAGTATCCAAGCAGACTCGGGATCGGATCGGCATCACCGATGCGCTGATCCGTATTTCCGTCGGCATCGAAGATGCCGACGACCTCATTGCGGACCTGGCAGCGGCGCTCGATGCGATCTAAGGGATTGCGCGCGAGGGATAATCATGCGTCGAAGAGCTGCAGTGTCGGTTGCGGGCGTCCTATTGGGCGTGGGCGCCTCATACCAAGGCGCTCTGGCCGACACCGCGGAATTGTCCGCCATCGTAGTTACCGCCACGCGAGTGGCGGAGTCCAGCGTCGACTTGCCGGTGTCGGTCGATCGGGTCGATCGGCGCGCCATTGCAGACGGTCAGCTGCAAGTCAATCTCTCGGAAAGCTTGATCACGGTGCCGGGTGTGTCGGTGCAAAGCCGGCAAAACTACGCCCAGGATTTGCAGCTCTCGGTCCGCGGCTTCGGTGCGCGGTCGAGTTTTGGTGTCCGCGGCATTCGGCTCTATTCCGACGGTATTCCCGGCACCATGCCGGACGGTCAGGGCCAGTTTTCGCAATTCGACTTAGGATCGGCCGACCACATCGAAGTCCTGCGGGGACCGTTCTCGGCGCTGTACGGCAATTCATCGGGAGGAGTGATCGCCATCTTCACCGAAGACGCGAAGCCGGGTTATTTGCTCGACGGCAAGGCCGAGTACGGCACCTTCAACACTCAACGCTACGCCCTGAAGACCGAGGGAGACGATCGGGTGGTCAACTATGTGGTCGACGCCGCGCACTTTCAAACCGACGGCTACCGCTTTCACAGCGACGCCGAACGCGACAACTTCAATTCGAAGCTGCGGATCGCAACCGGTGAAGCGTCGACGCTGACGTTCGTCGCCAATGTGGTCGAGACGCCGAGCGTGCAGGATCCCCTCGGACTCACGCGTGCGCAGCTCGCGGCGGATCCGCGCCAGGCCGGCACCGGCGCGGTTCGATTCAATACGCGCAAGTCTCTCGAGCAGGAGCAGGTGGGCGCCGTGTACGACGGCAAATTGAGCGCCAACGACGACTTGTCGGCCATGCTCTACACGGGGCATCGCGCCACGACTCAGTTCCAGGCCATCCCCCAGGCGACGCAGCAGAATGCACCTCTGTATCCGGGCGGCGTCATCGATCTGGATAGGGCGTATTGGGGCGTGGATGCGCACGTGACGGACGCTCGCGATGTCGCGGGTCCCTTGCAGGTGGTCGCCGGCATCAACTACGACGATCTCGCGGAAGCTCGCAAGGGGTACCTCAACTATGTGGGCTCAAGGTTGGGTGTCGCGGGAGCGGTGCGCCGCGACCAGGCAAACCATGTCTACGACTTCGATCAATACCTACAGGCGCAGTGGGATCCCCACGCACGTTGGCGCGTGATCGCGGGTGTGCGCAACAACCTCGTGGAGGTGAGCTCGCACGGACACATCCCCGTGCTCGACGGCGCGGACAGCAGCGTGCGCTTCTCGGCGGTGAATCCGGTCGGCGGCGTCACCTTCCGCGCGAGTTCCGCGGTCAATCTTTATGGCTCATACGGCAAAGGCTTCGAGACCCCGACTCTGAACGATCTGGCCTATCGCTCGGTCGACGGCAGCCTTGCGGGGCTGAACTTCGGGTTGAAACCGGCGCGCAGCGATAACTACGAAGCCGGCGTCAAGGCGGGGAGCGATCATGTGCGGGCCAACCTTGCCGCGTTCTATATCAAAACCGTGGACGAACTGGCCGTGCTGCAGAACTCCGGCGGCCGGACGGTATCTCAAAACATCGGCGAGACCAATCGCCGCGGCATGGAGCTGGCCGTCGATGCGAACTGGACCGGCGGGTTCAGCGGCCGGCTCGCCTACACCTACATTCGCGCGGTCGTGGGACAGGCCTACGCCACCTGCATCGCGGCTCCGTGCAATCCACTCGCGCACCCGGGAGGTCCCTTGCCCGCGAACTACAAGACGGTGAATGCGGGAAGCCACCTGCCGGCGGTGCCGATGAATTCCTTGTACGCGGGCCTCACGTGGAGCTACGCGCCCTTGGGTTTTTCAACCACGCTGGAGACGCAAGGCCGAGCGCGGATTTATGTCGATGATCGGAATTCCGATGCCGCCGCGGGCTTCTGGGTCGCGAATCTGCGGGCCGGGTTCGAGCAGGAAACGAGACACTGGCGGTTCAGCGAATTCGCCCGCCTTGATAATCTTGCCGATCGAGCCTATGTGGGTTCTGTGATCGTCAATGAAACCAATTCCAGGTTTTTTGAGCCGGCGCCGGGCCGGACGGCGTACATTATGGTCAATGCGGCATTGCGAAATTGAGCAGGTTCACGTAGTGGTTCTGCTGCATCAAAACAATGAATGCTGTGCACCAAACAGCTTGAACCGCGTTGTACAGGGTAGGTCTTATTTTATGCGTTCTAAATGGCCGTGCAGGGGCGCGACCGGCAACCGAAGGTGAGAGTCATGAGTACTAGGGCCAAGGGCATTCTTCTGGCAACCGGCATTTTGGCGTCGATACTGATCGGCGCCGCGCCCGCCCTCGCGCAACATGGCGGCGGTGGCGGTCACGGTGGGGGTGGCGGCGGCGGTCACGCCTCGGGCGGAGGCGGCGGTCGCGCCTCGGGCGGAGGCGGGGGTCACTACTCGGGCGGAGGCGGGGGTCACTACTCGGGCGGAGGTGGGGGTCACTACTCTGGCGGAGGTGGGGGTCACTACTCTGGCGGAGGTCACTTCGGCGGCGGCGGTCCTCATTATACCGGGGTGAGTCACTATGCCGGCGGTGCAGGCTATTCCCACGGCTACGGCGGGGGGTACCGTGGTTCGGCCTACACAGGCTACCGAGGCGGCTACGGGGGCGCGTACGGGCATTCCGGCGCCTATTACGGGCATGCCGGCTACTACGGCGGGCATGGGTACTCCACCGGCGCCTACTGGCGGGGCGGATATTGGCACGGCGGTTTCTGGCCGCGGTGCTACTACGGAGTAGGATTCTCCTGGTTCCTCCCGGTGCTGCCGCTGGCCTACGCGACCTATTGGTGGGGCGGCGTCCCGTACTACTACGCCAATGACGTGTACTACACCTACAACCCGGACTACGAAGGCTATGTGGCGACGGACCCGCCTCCCGTGACGGAGTCGGCCGCCCCAGCCGACGGCGCGGGGCCGGCCGCCGGCGCGCCGCCCAGCGACGGCGGGGCCGCCGGGGGTCAGATTTTCATGTACCCGAAGAACGGCCAGAGCGCCGAGCAGCAGGCCACCGACAAGGCCGAGTGCCAGCAATGGGCGCAGCAGCAGGCAGGGCAGGTGGCGCAAAACGGGTCGGATTATCAGCGCGCGATGACGGCGTGTGTCGAGGGGCGGGGGTATAGCGCGAGGTAGCTTTCGGTCACTTGGTTAAAAAGCCGCGCAATGCGCGGCTTTTTTTTGGCGGAAGGCAACGGTTACCCCGGTGGAGGATCCGCATCGTCCATCAAGAAATGTGCGAGATCACTTCCAACAATCGACGTTGGGGTTGGCGCCGCTACCGGAGGCGGTTTGTAGCCCGGTGGAATCAACCGTAAGAGTGGGACAGACATCTTGTGCTTGATCGCCGACCGCTGTGGCAACAATTTGGTACGTCGCGGGTGCCGGCGGCGCAGCAGCCACCACATTGATCGTGACCGTATAGTAGCCGCTGCCTACCGGATAGTTCGTCATCGTCGCCGGCGGCGTCTTGTAGCCCAGGTTGGCGGGATCGTTGGTATAGCCGAGGGTGGAGTTGGTATTGAAATAGCGCTCTTCTCGGCCCGCCAGATCGAGCAGCGCGGTCTTCGCCTCCGTGCGACGCGACTTACGGTGCGACGCGACTTACGGATCTGAGCGTTGTAGGCCGGTATGGCAATCGACGCCAGGATGGACATGATCACCACCGTGACCATGAGCTCGATCAAGGAAAATCCGCTCGAGGCGTGCCGCCCTGGACTGTTGGGCTTCGTCACGTTTTTATTTCTCATCGTCATCTTAGCTCAACCCAGGTCTTGCGAGTCACGGTGACGTTAGGCGGCATTTTGATCTGTACCGGCTGCACCGGCGGCTGTGCGGCCGCGGGAGGCACGATGGACTGACCGACCAGCCACGTCGTGCCTTCGCGGGTGTTGACGACTGTCAAGGCGCCGGTTTCGTTGGTCGTCAGACCCACCATATTCGCAAGGTGATTGTTATTGACGAAGCCGCTCGTAAAGGACCCCGGCGTGCTCGAGCTCGAGCCTATGCCCGTGCTCGTGCTCGTGAATGTTCCGCCGGAGATCGGCGATATGAGATAGGTGACCCCGGTGTCGGTGCTGGAAGTGCAGGAAAGTACCGCGTTGTTGGCCGGTATGGTCGAGTTCACGGCGAGGCCCTGTTGATAGGGAGTCGGCGTCGAGACGATTTGCTCGTTAGTTCCCGGCAAATCGGCATACCACCCGAACTTTCCGCTGTTGCAGGTGGGACTACACTGTTCCCAGGTAATCGGGGTGTTGCTCGTGGTAACGATGGGAACGCTGGCTCCATTCAGGGTCGTTGTGGTGGCCGTATAGGTCTGCGCCTGAAGTTGTGCTCGCGTCAACGTATAGGGCGCTGAGAACCCAGCTTGAGCCGGAGTGAGACTGGCGTTCGAGAAGGCAGAATTGGAATTCCAGGTGCCGAAGTTCCAGTCCCATACTCCGTACAGAGTTTGAGCGCCGGGGGCATAGGTAACCGGACTCGAAATGGAGAATTGCGTTCTTTGCCCGGTACCGAAGGACAGAATGAGCGCCGGCGAGGTGCCCGCGACCACGGCGGAGGCCAGAACGATCGGCGTTGTGATCGGTTGCGCCGCGCCGGCGGCTGAAACCGCTTGGAACAACGGGCCAGGGGTCACGCCCCATGCCGTGCCTGGACATACGGTTGTCGTGCTGGTAGGCGAGCAATTGGTCAGATCGAAACGCCACACATTGCCCTTCAGATCGCCGGCGTAAACGTAGTCGGTAATGTGATCGCCATCCAGGTCCGCCGAGGTGACGAACGCGATTCCATCGCAATTGGTGGAGCACGGGCTCGTCGTCGTGCCGGTGCCCGAGCCTGTGCTCAGATAGTAGAAAGTCGGCGAGGAGGCATAAGTGTCGCTCGGATCGATGGTCATCACGAAGATCCCGGCATCGCCGGTCACGCTGCCGTAACCGTTGCCGAATATCACGCCCCACTTGCCATTGTGGAATCGGCGGATCAACGGCGTTCCGTAAGTGTTCCCCAGACTATTGCCGCACGTCGAAGTCGACGTGTCGCCGGCGCAGCTGATCGTGGCCGAACTCCATTCGCCTTTGACCAACGCCGCAGCGTTGCTCTCGCTGAACACGCTGGCGTTTGGATTCGACACACTCCCGCTGGGGTTGGTGATATCAAGGGCGTAAATGGAGGAGCCGCCCGCTCCCAGTCCACCCACGAGCCAGGTATGCCACACTCCGCCGTAGAATAGATCGCCCGCACCCGGAGGGGCATCGACGTAGAAATTATGGTTGTAGAGAGAATTCGAGTAATCCACGCCGGCGTCCGCCGGCTCGACGGCGGGGTCGGTGGAAAACTGGTGAATCGCCTGCAGTATCGCACCTGGCATATAAGCCACGACCTCGGCGCCATCGTTGGGAGTGGCGATCCCCGTACTCGTGGCCGTGACAACGTTGCCGCTGGAGTCCTGCGACCCGCTCTCGAAGCCGTGTAGAAAACCATCATTGGCGCCGACGTAAACCACGTTGAGACGCGATTGTTCGAGCGTTTGGAAGCTCGAATAGCTTTGACCGGTGTTTTCGGGCAGAGGGTCGGTTCCGATGTAGCGGTTCTTCCATTTCAGCCCGTAGGGGGATGTCGGTGGTCCGACCCAGGCGGGGCTCGAGTCGACGATATCGCCGAGTACGCCGCCGCGAGCGCGATAGAGACCGGCGCCGGTCTGGTCGATTTCGTTCGTGCGATCGCCGCGCAGATAGTTCAAGCGGTTGCCTTTGATCGGAGGCGAATCGCCCGCATCAAGCGCGCTCTGTTGGCTGGAGGTGATGCCGGCGCCCGACCATTCAAACGGGATGCCTGCGTTTCCAGGCGTTGCGACGGTGTCGTTCCCGTTCCAAGTCAGCATCACCCGGCCGGTACCGCCGGCGGTGGGCGATTGAGCCGTGATCGGGCCGGCAACTCCCGTGGTCTGGCAGGTCTTGGACGCGGCGACCCCGGTCAATACGCACTGAGCATCCCAATTAGCCAGGGAATTGATGGTGAGGACTCCGGCGGTGTCGACCAAGCCGTTCGCCGTCAAATTTCCCGTCCAGTCCGTCGGGTTGTAGTACGAGAAATAGATTTGCGCGCCGCCCTGAATTTTCGTTGCCAGCTGCTGGCTGACGGCGGCGGAGTTGGCCGACTGAGTGGCAGGTGCAGCCTTGAAACACATGATTTCGTGAATGTTGGTGCTGCCGCCGGACGATCCGGCGAAACCGAAATAGAGGCTGGCGGGCAGCGCGGGAATCGCGTTCGTCGCCGAGATGCTCCGATTTTTGATGATGCTGGTATATGCGGGGCTGCCGGAGAGGGCGTATGAGAGGCTGAGCAGCCCGTCTTGAGTAATCGTCAGATTGTAGAAGATCGGTACTGCGTTCGCGGAAGAACGGTCATACACGCCGGCGCCCCATTCGCCGGCGATCTGTTTCGCGGGCAACACTGAAAACGCGCCGGGTATGGGTGCGTAGTCGTACAGGGTCGGACTCGGTTTGTTCACCTGCGTCGGATTCGAGGCGCCATCCGAGTAGTCCCAAACGCTGCCGGTTTTGCAGGTATTTCGAACCGCAGCCTGCTGCAGCGCCGTGGTGTTCAGCGTGCTGGTCGTGTAGTACTTGGGGTAGGTGGTGTTCAGGTATTTCCACGAGATATTGCCCGCTCCGCGCAAACCTATCCGCTGCGGCTGGTAGCCGTAGCCGAGTGCGGTGTTGTCTCCGCTTGCGGTGGGCATGGTGTATCCGGATGGCAGGGTTGAAGCCGGCATGAGGCCGACTCCGTTCAAGAAGTTGCCGTATTCGTCTATCCCGAGCCCTATGTACGCACCCGCGAGTCCATCATACGGCGCATTGGCATTAGAGCAGGTATAGCCCAGACTGCCGCCCCAGGAGCCGATGCCGTTCCATGTCGCTCCCAAGGTTGGAGTGCTCGGAAATTGCGTGGCATCGATCAAATAGAAACTCATGCCGTCAGCGCCGTCTCCCCCGGCACCGCCTGAGTCGCCCCGATAGGTGACGGTCTTGAAAGTGATCTGTACGCCTTGGCCCGCGTTGAACGGGGTGGAGGAGACGATGGCCCCGTTTTCATTGTGCCCATAGGGGTAGCCGTTGGTGAAGCGCAGCGCACCGTATCCAACCCCAGCGGTGATTGGGTCGGACCACGTCGCCGTATGCGTAGTGGTGCTGCTGTCGCTCTTCCCTCCCACGAGCACCGGATCGTGATCGTGCTGTAGCTGATAATAGGTTGTAAGAACGCTCTTGCACGAGGGGATCAGCCCCGGAGTGACTCCCGGAATGCCCGTTCCGGCACCGGTGCCCGCAGTCAGGCAGGCTCCGTTGTAGTAGTACCAGGAGTTCACTGTGGCTGCCCCCGTGAAATCTTCGGTGGAAACCGTCTGTGTCTGTGCATGACCCAGACTGGAAAGCCCCACGGCCAGAATGGCCGCGACAGTGATTAGGGGAAACTTCCTGTTCATTACAATGCTCCTGGGTTGCACACCAGGCAGCTGACCGCCACGGTGCTCTCGACAACTGCAATTGTGTCCGCGCTCAGGCCATAGCTGTAGGCGTCGACTTGGTAGAGTTCGCCGCTGCGGCCGTAGGAGCCCATGTCGGCGATATAAAAACGGGGTAAGGCGTAGTAAACGTCGGCCGAAATGCAACTGGCGCCGGTGGCTAGCGTGCCGGTGACGCTCATGCATGGCGGTGCATAGGACACGCCAATGGGTGCACCCCCCGCCCCCGGTATGGTCCACGGAACGCTCGCGGCGCTGATACCGTTGCTCGCCAAGGTGTTATTGCAAATCTGACCTTGGCCGGCATTGGCACTGACCAGACCCACACAGGCGACATCGGCGGACGCCGCGGCGTAGGCGCTGACGGCAACGGGAGCATTGCTCTGGGAGCCAAGCCACCACTCCGCGTATTGCAGGGTGCTGGCGGCGGCTTGTATGGCGCGTTGCTTCTCGCGCACATTGCCGGCGATTTTTTCCTGTATGCCGAAGCTGCGGAACATGCTGACCGCCATGATGGTGACGACCAGCAGCAGCAGCAGACTGGTTATCAGCACGACGCCGAGCTGATTGGAGCGAGGATTATGCGGCTGCGCCATGTCTATAGTCCGGTTTGATTCATCACGGCAATGTTGCGTCGGAGCACGATGGTCGCGGGTTGGCCCTGCGGAGCGCCGGCAACGTACAAGGGATTGGCGAACGTCAGCTCGATTTGCAGCGAAATGACGTTGCTCCAGTTCGACGCCGCAGTGACCTGATCTGCGTTCTGGTAGGAATCGACATTGTTGCCGCTGCCGGTGGTATTGACTCCATACGTGACGCTCAAGTTTTCAACACCATTGATCAAGGGGTACAGAACACCGTTCTCGCGCGTACAGACCAGCTGGCCGACGCCCGCCGCATTTTTCACCACGCTAAACGTGTTTATGTAGGTGAGGATGGCGCCGGTACTCGACGTTCCCGTGCAAGTGAGGATGCCGTCGCTGCCGCTCGTCGTGTAACGCACGGTGATGCTGTCGCCCGGCACTGCCGCGTTGTACTGGCCCGTCAGGGCCTGACCCGCCACCATCGCGGGGGTCGTGGCCGTGGCACTGGTTGCGTTCATAGTCGATTGCGCGGAATTGCTGGTCGGATCGGGAAAGTAGCCCGCCATCTGGATCACATCGGTCATCATGGAGAGGGCCAATCGCTCGCTGTCCTGCAGCTGCGCCAACTGGTTCTGATTGCCGAATACGCGCCGATTATCCTGCACCAGGACCAGCAGCCCGCCCGCCAGGAACAGCCCGATCAGCAGGGCGATCATCAGCTCGATAAGCGTGAAGCCATCCTGCTCACTGCGCCGAAGTTCGCTCGTTCGTTGAATCGTGCGCATACGCTAGGGCACTACGTAGAGGGTGTAGGTGGGCGCCGCCATGGTGTTGCCCGCCGCTTGTGCGTTGACCGCCATGTTGCTCTCGCCCCAGCTCAATTGGATCATGCAACTGACCGGGTTGTTCGTGGGGCAGCTGATCGTCCCAGTGGCGTTCGGCAATATTGCATTGATGGCCGCGACCCACTGTTGCACGTCGTAAGCGGCCAAGGGGCCGGCGGCGCAGGCGTTGGTGCAGCCGGCGCCCGTCAGTGTCGCATCGGTGGTGACGGGAGCGGCGGTACCGGTGAATTGATAGCTGAAGGCCGCCGGAAGCACGGACCAATAGTTGCGATTGGCATGCATGGCCGAGGCCATGCTCGAGGCCTGCAGCGCGGCCAGTGACCGCAGGGCCGAGGTACCGGTACTGGCGTAGGCCAAAGCCTGGAGTTTGGCGATGCCCAGCATGCCGATGCCGATGATGACCAGCGCCACCAGGACTTCGACCAGGCTGAAGCCTCCTGCGCTGCTGCGCGCTGTGGCAACCGTGAAATGCGGAGTCTGCTTCATCGGCAGGTCCCCCCCGGAGTGTCCCCATTGTAGTGTTGTATCTCCATGAGCCCGGCCAGGCCTACGGACAGACATCGGGTATAGGAAGTGACCTCGGGTACGGTCTGCAGCGTAATAATCAGCGTGCCGTTGGCCACCGGCGTGAACCCCTCGCGATTGAACGTCAACACGGAGAGATTGGGGGTGGCAACAAACGTATCGCTGCCTGAAAACGCAGCCTGCACCCGCAGCACGGTCTCGCCGGCATCGACCACGCCATTGCCGTTCGGATCGGAAAAGACGATCCAACCCTTTTGCCAGGCCGGGTCGACGGTGCAGGTGTGGGCATCGTTCGACACGCAGACACTTACGCTCTGACCCTCTTTGATCGCCTCCGCGCGAGCGTACTGCAGGTCGCCGAGCAGGCCGTTGCCTTCGCTGGCGATGCGATTCGCGTTGGTTACATATCGAAAGGAGGGAGCGGCAATCGCCACGAGAATCGCGACGATGCTCATCGCGGTGATCAATTCGATCATGTTGTAGCCGCGGCTGGCTCGCCGCCACGCTGGATTTGCGAAGCACTTATCGGAAAGCATCCCACTCATGCGGCAAGCTTAAAGGTGGAAACTTGCTCGAACCTGACGGCGCGAGTTCCGCGACGCACAAAATGAGACGCAGTTCACAAAAAAGTCAGCAGGGTCATGACAGACCACACTGAAAGTTGCTTTCAGGGGAACACCACCACCACCCGGGTTCCTGCCTCATTCGCCCCGGCCTCGATGGACACCGACGCGCCGTAGAGACGCGCGATTTCATCCACTATCGCCAGCCCCAACCCGCTGCCGTGCCCGAGTGAATTCGGCAATCGATAGAACCTCTGCCGCACTCGCTGGCGCTCATTCTCCGGGATACCGAGGCCGGTATCCTCTACCGCGAGGAAGGGTTTCCCGTTCTGCACCCCGGCGCTCGCCGTGACGCTGCCCCCGGCCGGCGTGTATTTCAAGGCGTTGTCGACCAGATTGCTCAATAGATCGTCGAGCAGCGACGGATCGGCATGAATCCTGACCGGCTGCGCCTCGACTCCCAAGTCGATATTGGCTTGCAGGGCGCGATCGAAGAACTTGGCCACCACCTCGCCAACGATGGCGTTCAAATCCACCGGCTCGTTCTTTGCCGCGATGTTCGCGGCGGGGTCGGCCCGCGCCAGGGTCAGCAATTGATTGGCAGAGTGCGCCAATTGCCGTATTCCTTCTTGCAGCGTCAACAAACGCCCCTTGATCGGCAGGGCCGCAGGTTCGGCGGCCAGCAGATCCAGTTGAGCCTGCATTCCGGTGATCGGGGTGCGCAATTGGTGTGCGGTGTTGGCGATGAACTGCTGTTGAGACTGCACGGCGGTGCGCAACATCGCGAACAAACGATTCAGCGTAACCACCACAGGGGCGATTTCACGCGGCACCGAGGATTCTACTATCGGACGTAGGTCGAGCGGCGAGCGGTCGGCGATTTCAGCGCGCAGCCTCTTCACGGGGCGCAACCCCAGCTGTATGCCAACCCACACCAGCACCAGCGTTACGTCCAGCTGTACGAAGTCCCAGAGGAGAGTACTCATGAACCCGAAGCGGGCAGCCGGTTCGTTGGCCGGCCGCGCATCGGCATCCGCAACCGTAACCAGGACGACACCAGCTCGGGTGTCGAATCGTGTGGTGAGGGTGCGCAGGCTACGGTGATCAACCTGCGACATGGCAAGGAGTTGGCTGGTCTCGTTGTTCATTGCGACGGCCGGCAGTTGCGGATCACCGGCGAGCAAACGGCCCTGGCCGTCGCGCAACGCGTACTTGATCGAGTCGGTCGGCGGCAGAGGGGGTTCGACTTGCGCGCTGGCGTCGACCGTCACTCGACCGTCCTTGATCGACACGTGCGCCATCAAGGCGTTTGCGGCCTCTTTCAGCCGGCGATCGCTGCTGATCACGCCGGGCGCAACGCTGTTGAAGTAATGTACCAGCGCGCCGCAGAGCGCCAACACCATGAGCGGGACCGCCAGCCAAAATATCAATTGACGGCTGATGGACGAAGTCACACGGGTTTTGCTTCTTCGAGGCGGTAACCCAGGCCCCGCAAGCTGCGGACGATGGCGGCGGTACCGAGCTTGGCCCGCAATCGCGAGATATGGACTTCCACTGCGTTCGGTGTGATGTCGTGGTCGGGACTCGTCACCGCTTGCTGAATGCGTTCCTTGGAGACGATCAATCCGGTGCGTCGCACCAGACATTCGAGCACCAACCATTCGCGTGCCGTCAATTCGACTTCGGCCTCGTCGATGCACAGCCGCTTGCCCACGAGATCGACACTCATGCGATTGAGTTTGATGATGCCGCTCGCCGCGCCATTGGCGCGCCGCATCAACGCGCGGCAGCGTGCGGCCAACTCGGCAGCTTCGAAGGGTTTGCTCAAGAAATCGTCGGCGCCGAGATCCAGCGCCTTGACCTTGTCGGTGAGGGTGCAGCGGGCGGTGAGAATCAATGTAGGCAGTGCCTTGCCGGCGCTGCGCAGGCGGCGCACCAGGGTCAGGCCGTCGGCGCCCGGCAACCCGACGTCGATCACGGCCATTGCGAATTCCTCGTTCACGAGCGCGGCCTGGGCGGCCTCGGCGCTGGTGACCCGGTGCACTGAATAATGAGCCGCGGCTAGACCGCGCGTGATGGCGTCGGCGACGATGTCATCGTCTTCTACTATTAGGAGCCGCACGGGCCATTACTCTTACGTTTCCGCGGAAACGTCGGAACGACCGACCAGTGGATGGACTAGCGTTCCCGCGGAGACGTAACCCGTCGCCGGGCTGATACGGAATCCGATCATCTTCTCCGTCTTCATCATTTAGAGATCACCGACGGCTTGGTTCTCCGGATCGGGCTCCTCCCGGTCGGGGCCGAACGTGGTGCGACGCGGCGGCACCAAGGCGCGCAATTTCGCCTCGTAGGCCTTCGCGAAAGTCTCGGCGAATAAATGCGGGAAGCCGTCCGCGGGGCGTTGCGCAAGGCCCGTGAACATCTCGGCATAGAGATCCCAATACTTCGCCTTGTTCTGAGAGCCGAAGACGCCGCGCTTGGTGGCTCGGTCAAAACGTTCCTCCAATTCCTTTGGATCGACGCGCCCAAGAAACTCTTCGAATGCGGCGCGCGTGGCGGTGAGAGTCGCAGTATTCTGCGCCTTGAGCTCACGGAAGTTTTGACGAATCGTTTCGACGGACCCCGCGCGCGTCGACAAGGTGGTCAACAGACGGACCAGTGCTTCGTCGACTCCCCGTGAAAAATTCAGAGGCGACTCCGGACCGTCGTTGGCCGGCGCCGAAATACGGAAACGGTTACGGAATTCGTTGCGGCTCTGATTGAGGTCCATCAAGCCGAGGACGGCTTCGCGCAGCAACTGGCCTGCAAGCTGCAGCGCCGCGCCGCGGGCCTCGGTCGTGATGGCGCTCGGCTCGATGCCGGCGCCCCGGCAGAAGGCCGTCAACCCCACGTCGAAATCGCCCTCGAAGAGAACGGGATTTTGCGGTCGCGCCGGGGGTATGGGTATGCCCGGGGGTATGGGTATGCCGCGATCGGCCTTGAAGCCTTCCACGGTGAGCGGGCGGGTCATCATGTGCCAGGGGGTGCCGGCGGCATCCGCCTCCGGCTCGAGCCGAGGCTGCGGTAGGGGTTCCGCGCGGCCGGGCACGGCCTGGCCATAGGCGTCGCGCGGCCGGACCCCGGAATCGCCCATCGAGAGGTCGCTGGGCTCCAAGAGCTGGCTCAGGTCCAGATCCTCGCCCAAGTCATTGGCGGTGGATTTCTTGACTGAGGAGGATGGCGACTGCCCGTCGTAGGCCACGATGGCGCTTTCTTCGGGCGGAAAATCATTGCTCTTGTCGATGCTGACCAGCAGCTCGTACTCGCCCAGGCGGATGTAATCGCCCTCTTTCAGCACATAGTCGTGGAACTTGCCCAGGGGCACCTGGGCGCCATTGACGTAAGTGCCGTTGGAACTGGTATCGACCAGGACGTAGGTTCCGGCCCGGAAATCGACTCGGACGTGTTTGCCCGAGAGGTAACGCTCCGTGTCGGGTAGAATCCACTCATTGTCAGTCGAACGCCCGATGGTGCCGCCATGCACGCCGAACACCTTGGTGGATTTCTCGCCGAGGCGGGTTGCATGTTCGCTGACAACGCGTAAGCGCAAGGCCATATTCAATCCCTCCCACGGGTCGACAGGTTTGCGCTAAGTGCCCGTATAATATGGTGAAATACTAACAATGCTTGGAGCCTTCTAAATGGCCGCGAGTCACATTTTTAAAGTTCAGTTCGTAAATCAAGGCAAGGTTTACGAAATCTACGCCAGGAAAGTGAGTCACGGCAGCCTATTTGGCTTCATCGAAGTCGAGGAACTGGTCTTCGGCGAGCGAACCACCGTGGTGGTGGACCCCGCCGAGGAGAAGATAAAGGCCGAGTTCAACGATGTAAAGCGCACCTACTTGCCCATGCATTCGGTGCTGCGCATCGACGAAGTCAAAAAGCAGGGTGTCAGCAAGATCGTGGCCCTGGAAGGCTCGAACGTCGCTCAATTTCCCGTTCCCATCTACACCCCCGGCGGAGATTCCAACGCCCGCAAATAGTGGTATGCCCGCCAAGATGATTCATGTTTAGCCTTTTCGGCGCACCGGCGCTGTCGCCATTTCGTCTGGATCACGCCTTGCGCGCGCTGCAGGCCGAGGACGAGCGTGTCACGGCGCTCAGCTGCCGCTGGCTGCACTTCGTCGATGAGTCGCGGCCTCTGGCCGAGGCCGAACTCGGTTTGCTCGGAAAGCTGTTGACCTACGGGCCGCGAACAGAACTCCACGAGGAGCGGGGTCAGCGGGTACTGGTCACGCCGCGCGTCGGTACCGAATCACCTTGGTCCAGCAAGGCCACTGACATCGTGCATGTCTGCGGTCTCGACGCCGTCAGGCGTGTGGAGCGCGGCACGGTGTATTTCATTCGAGCCACTGCAGCCTTGGATGAGGCGGGGCTTCGGCGGCTGGCAGCTCATTTGCACGACCGCATGACCGAGTCGATCTGGACCGAGTCGATCGATCCGCAGGGCCTATTTCACGGTGCTGCGGCGCGGCCGCTGCGGATCGTGAACCTGGGGAGGGACGGTCGCGCGGCGCTGGCGCGCGCCAATCGCGATTGGGGGCTGGCGCTGTCGGACGACGAGATCGATTACCTGCTCGCCGCGTTCCGTGAACTGAAGCGGGACCCCACCGATGTCGAGCTCATGATGTTCGCGCAGGCGAACTCGGAGCATTGTCGGCACAAGATATTCAACGCCGGGTTCATCGTCGACGGCATCGCGATGCCCATGTCCTTGTTTGCGATGATTCGCGCCACTTACGCGCGCAATTCCGCCGGAGTGCTCTCCGCCTATCGCGACAACGCCGCCGTCATCGAGGGCGCAACCGCCACACGGTTCTTTCCGGATCCCTGGACGCATCGGTATGCAGGCACACGCGAGCCCGTCGATATATTGATGAAGGTCGAGACCCACAATCATCCGACCGCGATTTCTCCTTTCCCGGGAGCCGCGACGGGTGCGGGCGGCGAAATTCGGGACGAGGGCGCGACGGGAATCGGCGCCAAGCCCAAAGCCGGTCTGACCGGTTACTCGGTATCGAACCTGAAAATTCCCGGCATGCTGCAGGCTTGGGAGGGCGACTTCGGCAAGCCGGAGCGAATCGCCTCCGCGCTCGACATCATGATTGCCGCGCCCTTGGGGGCAGCCGCCTTCAACAACGAATTCGGGCGCCCGAACATCTGCGGGTATTTTCGGACCTTCGAACAGCAGGGGCTGGAATCCGGCCGCACGGTGATTCGCGGTTACCACAAGCCCATCATGATCGCCGGCGGCCTTGGCAATGTGCGCAGGCCCGACGTGGAAAAGAAGGAGGTCGTGGTCGGCGCGCCGTTGATAGTTCTCGGCGGGCCGTCGATGTTGATCGGCCTCGGCGGCGGAGCGGCCTCATCCGTCGGCAGCGGGCAGAGCTCGTCCGATCTGGATTTCGCCTCGGTGCAACGCGGCAATGCCGAAATGGAGCGCCGCGCACAGGAAGTCATCGACCGCTGCTGGGCCATGGGGGATGCGAATCCGATTTTGTTGATTCATGACGTCGGCGCAGGCGGGCTGTCGAACGCGCTGCCCGAGGCGATTGCGCACAGTCGGCGCGGCGGGCGCATCGACTTGCGCAAGATCCCGAGTGCCGAGTCCGAATTGTCGCCGATGGAGATCTGGTGCAACGAAGCCCAGGAGCGCTATGTATTGGCCCTGGTTCCGGGAAGCGTGGCGCTGTTCGCGGCTCTGTGCGAACGCGAGCGGTGCCCATACGCCGTGGTGGGCGAGGTCACCGGCGAAGGCCGCCTGCTCGTCACCGACCCACTGTCGTCCGCCACGCCGGTCGATATGCCGATCGAGGTATTGCTGGGCAAACCGCCTCGCATGACCCGCGATGTGCGAACCAGGAACAAAACTGCAGCGGGACTCTCGACTGCCGGAACGACCATCGGCGAGTCTCTGGATCGTTTGCTCTGTCTGCCGACGATTGCCGATAAGTCGTTCCTGATCACCATCGGCGATCGCAGCGTCGGCGGAATGATCAGCCGCGACCAGATGGTGGGACCCTGGCAGGTGCCCGTCGCCGACGTCGCCGTGACCTTGAATAGCTACGACGGCTATGGCGGCGAAGCCATGGCCATGGGCGAACGGACGCCGGCGGCGGTGTTGAATGCGCCCGCCTCCGGCCGATTGGCCGTGGCTGAAGCGGTCACCAATATTCTCGCGGCGGACGTTCACAGCCTCACCGATATTCGCCTGTCCGCCAATTGGATGGCAGCCTGCGGCGAGCCGGGCGAGGACGCGGACCTCTACGCCACGGTGCGGGCGGTGGGTGTGGAGCTGTGCGCCTCGTTGGGGATCACCATCCCGGTGGGTAAGGACTCCTTGTCCATGCGAACCGCGTGGCGGGACGCCGCGGGCGATCATTCGGTGGTCGCGCCGATCTCACTGATCATCTCGGCGTTTGCGCCGGTGCGAGATGTGCGCGCGACCTTGACGCCGCAATTGGATTTGTCGCAACCGTCGCGCTTGTTATTGATCGATCTGGGCGGAGGCAAGAATCGTCTGGGAGGATCATGCTGGGCTCAAGTTCACGCGAAGAGCGGCGGCGAGCCGGCGGATCTCGATAGTCCCGATCTCCTGCTCACGCTGTTCGCCGCGATAGTTGAGTTGAAGAATCGAGGACTGATCCTCGCTTATCATGACCGTTCCGACGGCGGCGTGCTGCTCACGTTGCTGGAAATGGCCTTCGCCGGCCACTGCGGACTGGCGATCGATCTAGGGGCTCCGGCGGACCCCATTGCCGCATGCTTTGCGGAGGAGTTGGGCGCGGTACTGCAAGTGTCCGCGGCCCGCGCGTCCGAGGCAGAGGAGGTGCTGGCGCACCATGGCTTGGCAGCGATGACCCGGGATGTCGGCGAGCCGCTGGCCGGAGCCGACGTGCGGGTGCACATCGATGGCCGTACCGTCTACTCCGCCTCGCGTCTCGATCTGCATCGGCGCTGGAGCGAAGTGTCGTTCCGCATTCAGGAGATGCGCGACAATCCTGATTGCGCGCGCGAGGAGTTTTCGCGCCTGACGGATGCGGCCGATCCAGGCCTGCATGCTCACCTCCGCTACGATCCCAGCGACGATGTCGCGGGACCCTTCATCTCGAGCGGCGTGCGGCCTGCGGTCGCCATTCTGCGCGAGCAAGGCGTCAACAGTCAGACCGAGATGGCCGCCGTGTTCACGCGCGCGGGATTCGATGCCTACGACGTCCACATGACCGACATCCTGAGCGGTCGCGTTCGCTTGGGACGATTCCACGGTCTGGTCGCCTGCGGCGGCTTTTCGTACGGCGATGTCTTGGGCGCCGGCGAAGGATGGGCGAAGTCGATCCTGTTCAACAGCTTGGCCCGCGAGGAATTTGCGGCATTCTTCGCCCGCGACGCCACGTTTTCCCTGGGAGTCTGCAACGGCTGTCAAATGTTCTCGGCGCTCAAGGAGCTGATACCCGGGGCAGAAGCTTGGCCGCGCTTCGTGCGCAATCGATCGGAGCAGTACGAGGCGCGCTTGACGCTGGTGCGCGTTCCGCCGTCGCAGTCGGTGCTGACGGCAGGCATGCAGGGCTCGGTGCTGCCCATCGTAGTCGCCCATGGCGAGGGTCAGGCCGAGTTCGATTCAGGGTCGAGTGCGGCGAGTCTGACCGCCCGGGGCTTGGTCACCTTGCAGTACGTGGACAATCGCGAGCGGCCGACGCAGCAGTATCCTTTCAATCCGAACGGCTCGGAGCTGGGTCTCGCCGGACTCTGCAGCGCCGACGGCCGCCACACCTCATTCATGCCGCATCCGGAACGAGTGTTTCGTACGGTGCAAAACTCCTGGTCGCCGAAGGAGTGGTCGGAAGACGGCGGCTGGATGCGGCTGTTCCGCAACGCGCGGGTGTTCGTGGGCTAGCTCACTTCGACCTGGGTGGGAGCGACGTACTTGCGGAAGGTCATCGCCTGCAGCAGGCGCGCCTTGCGCACGAAGGTTTGATACAGCAGATCGCGCATGACTTCCAACAGGATGCCGGCGCGCTCCGAATTGATGTCCGGCTGATGCGGCCAGGGATCGGTGTCGCTGCCGAACAGCACCGCGCGCAGGGCAGAAAAAGTCTCATCGTCGAGTTCAGCCAGGGTGCGAATTTCCTGCAGCTTATCGAACATCTCCAGCTTGCCGCGCTCGCCGAGCTCGCGGAACAGCGATTGGGCGGTGCGCCGGCTCATGGCCCCGAAGGCGTTGAAGCACCCCGCCGAGTAGCAATTGAGCGCCTCTTTGAACAGTCCCTCCGCTTCCTCCGGAAGATACGTCAGCGGAAAATTCTCGCGCGCGCGCTCGATTTCCGTGTAATTCGCGGCGAGCTCCACCCGCAAGGGCGTATAGGCCTTGACGAAGAATTTGAGGAAAACCGGCTCGATGCAGGTATCACAGCTGAACACGATGCCGACGTGCTTGGGCTTGCGGCGGGCGAGGTCCTCGAATTTCGGGACGGCCACCGCCGTGAGATGAGTCAGCGTCTGGCAGTGGGGGCAGGTGAGGGCGATGCCCTGATATTCGACGTGCAGTTCGTCTTGCGGCGTGATGTACATGGTGCGTCTCACCCTGTGAGTGGCTTGTAGCGTATTCGGTGCGGCTGAGCGGCATCTTCGCCTTTGCGTTTCCGGTAATCCTCAACATACTCCTGATAGTTGCCTTCGAACCAGACCACTTGGGAGTCACCTTCGAAGGCGAGGATATGTGTTGCAATGCGATCGAGGAACCAGCGATCGTGCGAAATGACCACGGCGCAGCCCGGGAAGGCCACCAAGGCGTCCTCGAGGGCGCGCAGAGTTTCGATATCCAGATCATTGGTCGGTTCGTCGAGCAGCAAGAGGTTGCCGCCCGCCTTCAATACCTTCGCCAGGTGCACGCGATTGCGTTCGCCGCCGGAAAGATCGCCGATCACCTGTTGCTGTTGTACGCCCTTGAAATTGAACCGTCCTACGTAGCCTCGGGATGATGTCTCGTAATTGCCGACCTTGATGAGATCGAGGCCGCCGGAAATCTCCTGCCACACCGTGTTCTTGTCGTTGAGCGCCTGGCGCGACTGATCGACGTAGGCGAGCTTCACGCTGGGACCCAAACGGATCTCGCCGCCGTCGGGTTTTTCCGCACCGGAAAGCATGCGGAACAGCGTGGTCTTGCCGGCGCCGTTGGGTCCGATGATGCCGACGATTCCGCCCGCGGGCAGGCTGAAGCTCAAGGAGTCGATCAGCAGCCGGTCGCCATAGCCCTTGCGCACGTTCTTGCACTCGATGACCAGATCCCCCAGGCGGTCCCCGGGCGGGATGTAGATTTCGTTGGTCTCATTGCGCTTCTGGAATTCCTGCGACGCCAGTTCTTCGTAGCGCTGCAAACGCGCCTTGGATTTTGCCTGGCGCGCCTTCGGATTGGTGCGCACCCATTCCAATTCGCGCTTGAGGGATTTCGCGAGCGCGTCCTGCTGGCGTTCCTCTTGCGCCAGGCGCTGCTCCTTTTGTTCCAGCCAGGAGGAGTAATTGCCTTGCCACGGGATTCCATGGCCGCGGTCGAGCTCCAGAATCCACTCGGCCACATTGTCGAGGAAATAGCGATCGTGGGTGACCGCGATCACCGTGCTCGGGTACTCCTCGAGGAAGTGCTCGAGCCACGCCACCGACTCGGCGTCCAAATGGTTGGTCGGCTCATCGAGCAGCAGCATGTCGGGCTTCGACAGCAGCAAGCGGCACAGGGCCACGCGGCGCTTCTCGCCGCCGGACAGCTTGCCCACCACCGCGTCCCACGGCGGCAGACGCAGCGAATCGGCCGCAATTTCGAGCTTGCGTTCCAGCTCCCAGCCGCCGACCGCATCGATTTTGTCCTGCATCTTGGCCTGTTCTTCCAGAGCCTTATTCATTTCATCGTCCGACATCGGCTCGGCGAATCGATCGCTGATGGCATTGAAACGGTCGATCAGGCCCTGCACGTCGCCGACCCCTTCGCCGACCACTTCGCGAACGGTTTTGGCCTCATCGAGGAGGGGTTCTTGGGGCAGGTAGCCTACTTTGATGCCCGCCTGCGCGCGCGCCTCACCCTCGATGTCCTTGTCGACCCCGGACATGATTTTCAGCAACGTGGACTTGCCGGACCCGTTCAAACCCAGCACGCCGATTTTGGCTCCGGGGAAAAAACTCAAGGAAATATCGCGCAATATAATGCGCTTGGGCGGCACGACTTTGCCAACCCGGTTCATGGTGTAAATGAACTGAGCCATCTTGAGCCTTTTGAATGTATCGCTCGAACGCGCGGGGGATCGGGTTGAATTATCCGCGACTCCCCCGGGGTTGTCACGCCATTGGCGGGCGCGAATCGCGTTTCTCGGGGCGGACTCGCTAGGGAACCCTGGACGAATCGGCTACAATTACCGGCTATCTCAAAGGAGACTTAGGTTCATGTTCACCGCCCAAATGACGATCGCCGGCTTCGACCCTGAACTCGCGAAGGCGATCGCGGACGAACGCAATCGTCAGGAAGATCATATCGAGCTCATCGCCTCGGAGAACTATGCAAGTCCGCGGGTGCTCGAGGCCCAAGGGTCGGTGCTCACCAACAAGTACGCCGAAGGCTACCCCGGCAAGCGCTACTACGGGGGCTGTGAATTCGTCGACGTCGCCGAAGCCTTGGCCATCGATCGGGCGAAGCAGCTGTTCGGCGCCGCCTATGCCAATGTGCAGCCGCATTCCGGCAGCCAGGCGAATGCCGCCGTGTACCTGGCCCTGCTCAATCCGGGGGACACCATTCTCGGCATGAGCCTCGATCACGGCGGCCACTTGACGCATGGCGCCAAAGTGAATTTTTCGGGCAAGCTGTTCAAAGCCGTTCAATACGGCATCAAAGCCGACACCGGCGAAATCGACTACGACCAAGTGGAGAGCCTTGCGAAAGAGCATCGCCCCAAGGTGGTCGTGGCCGGGTTTTCGGCGTATTCGCGCGTCATCGACTGGGCGCGGTTCCGCGCCATCGCCGATTCGGTGGGCGCCTATTTCTTCGTGGACATGGCCCACGTCGCGGGCCTCGTGGCCACGGGCATCTATCCGAACCCGGTGCCGTTCGCCGATGTGGTGACGACGACGCCCCACACGACTTTGCGCGGCCCGCGCGGCGGTTTGATCCTGGCGCGGCCACACGCCGACCTGCACAAGAAGTTCAATTCCATGGTGTTTCCGGGTACTCAAGGCGGCCCGCTGATGCACGTGATCGCGGCCAAGGCGGTCGCCTTGCTCGAGGCGCTGCAGCCGGAATTCAAAGCCTATTCCGCCCAAGTGGTCACCAACGCGCGGGTCATGACCCAGGTCTTGCAGCAGCGCGGCTACAAGATCGTGTCCGGCGGCACCGACAATCACCTGTTCTTGCTCGACCTCATCGACAAGAACATCACCGGCAAGGACGCCGATGCCGCGCTCGGCCGCGCGCACATCACGGTCAATAAGAACGCGGTTCCCAACGATCCGCGTCCGCCGGCCATCAGCAGCGGATTGCGCATCGGCACTCCCGCCGTGACGACCCGCGGCTTCAAGGAACCCGAAGTCCGGCAACTGACGGGTTGGATAGCCGATGTGCTCGATTCCCTGGGCGATGAATCGGCGGTGGAGCGAGCGCGGGCCGAGGTGGTGAAAATATGTCGGCGATTTCCCGTGTATGGCTAGCCGCGGAGCGGTCGGCATCGGGACCGGAATAAGCACTTCCCATGCACTGCCCTTTCTGCGGTCACACGGAGACTAAGGTTATCGACTCTCGCCTCGCGGGCGAAGGGCGGCAGATTCGCCGGCGCCGCGAATGCCTGGAATGCACCGAGCGCTTCACGACGTTCGAGACGGCGGAGCTCTTGCTGCCGACCGTCGTCAAGGGCGATCGCAGCCGCGAACCCTTCGACGAGAACAAGCTGCTCCACGGAATGCAGAAGGCGCTCGAAAAGCGCCCCGTCAGCCGCGACGCCATCGAAGCTGCGGTGGCGAGGATCTGCCACAAGCTGCGCAGCCTGGGAGAGCGGGAAATCGCTTCGCGCAGCGTGGGTGAAATGGTCATGGAGGAGCTGCGCCATCTGGACGAGGTGGGCTATGTGCGTTTCGCGTCGGTCTACCGAAGCTTTCAAGACATAGAAGCCTTCCGTACCGAAATCGATCAATTGCGCCGTCACCGCCGTCGCCGCGAACCCAGCAAGGATCAGCTGCCTCTGCTGCCGGGCGATGACGACGACGGCGACAGCCAATGACCGGGGTCGGCGCATCGCAGGACCCTGCCGCATCGCCGCGAGACCCGGCGACGGCGCGAGACCAGGCGCACATGGCGAGGGCGCTCAGCCTTGCCGCTCGCGGCCTGTATACCACCGATCCGAATCCGCGCGTCGGCTGTGTGGTGGTTCGGGACGGCCGGGTGTTGGGCGAGGGCTGGCATGTGCGGGCGGGCGAGGCCCACGCGGAAGTCTTGGCGCTGCGCGCCGCGGGCCCGGACGCGCGGGGCTCGACGGTATACGTCACGCTGGAACCCTGCAGCCACACGGGACGAACACCTCCCTGCGCTGACGCCTTGATCGCCGCCGGCGTCGCGCGGGTG
>WNFO01000264.1_pt1 | contig 40486 bp, 25 predicted proteins | sample 5400251 | NCBI WGS metagenome assembly WNFO01 (sample SAMN13153354, study PRJNA577476) | soil metagenome | isolation source: 100 cm saprolite under Madrone tree | place: USA:California | collected 2016-06-14 | reverse complement strand
CTTGCCATCACTGACGAGAATCGGTGTCAGAAAACCGCCAAAGAGAGAGAGCAGGGCAATGCGCTGCGAATTGCGGCCTAGAGCCACTGCGCCCATGCCCGCAGTGACGACAATCATGGCGTAAAAACCCACATCCAGGCTGAAGAGTTTGTAGTACTGGCAACCGGCCCAGATCGATAGATACATCACGGCGGCGCCGAGGCCGGCGATGCCTTCCGAAAAATAGGAATAGCCGCGCTTCAGAAGCCACTGGCTCCAGGGGAGCATCGCGGCTCCGAGCAGAACTCCGATGCCTACGCGGCCGCTGGGGCCGATCCAGTTATTGTCAAACGCGTATTTCAGGAAGAACGTGACCGCACCGATGATCGCGACAATGCCAATACGATTCAGCCAACGCCCGCCAATCAAGGTTTCCAGATCGAGACTGGACGAGGATTTTGGTTTCGAACTATGAAGCGGCGGCGCTGCGAACATATTGATCTGTGGTGGTGGGGAAACTTCGCGCGGCGGGACCAGCGGTTGCAGAGGAGGCGGTGGTGTTGGAGAACTCTGCGGAGTGGTGGTACCCGGGGATAGAGGTGGTGCTATAGGGACGGAGTGGGCAGGCGCTGGTTTTGATTCCTGGGATCTGCCGGACTCTTGTAAGGACTTCTCGAGTGTTTGAAGACGCCGCTCCAGCGCGGAGAGCCGATCCCCAAGACTGAGCAGGGAGCCACCACGCAATTGTTCCGCGATTCTCTGAACGCGAACAAAAGCGGCGATGGCGAGAATCGGAGTGATGATGATCAAGATGATTGCGACGACGGCAAGTAGTTCCATATTTGACTTGGGAGTCTTGAGACGGACGGATTAGAGCATACTTAGATAATCCGAACAATCGGCGATCTCTGTGGGGGCGGCAGTTCCAACTCTTGCCCGGCGCATTTTTTTCTTGACAATAGCGAATAAAAAGCGAAATATGGCCCCTCTGGTGGCGATGCTAGCCGCACGCTGAAACAATTTGCCAGAGAGCAACACTAACTGCCAGTCCCTGGGAACCCTGTACGGAAGTACAGGTTTTCCGCAGGTGGTACAGAAAAAGAGAGGCGAAAATTTAGGCGAAAGTCGAACGCCTATTAACATGTTTGTTTTGTGCTGCTTTGGGAGATCCCATTTTGGATATGGCCGTACTAGGAGATTAGGTTAGGCCCCAAAATGTGTCTGGCGTACCATCGGTTTTAGGGCTCGGAAGGTGTCAAATGGTACAGGTTGGGGGATTGAACGGACCTTCTGGACAGGCTGTTGCATCTAAGTCAGTGGACAGAGAGCGCAGCAAGCGAAACACGCAGTCGCTGGCGGTGTTGAAGGGGTAGTGAATGAGGGATAGAGAAAAGATGAAGACCAAGGACAAGAGCCGGAAGTGGATGTGGATGTTCCTGGCGACGCTGGTTTCGTTGCAGATGTATTTTGTGTGGGAACTGCTCGCGGTATTTGCGCTGTTTGCGCTCGGATTTGCGGCTGTCGCTTCCGTGGTCGGAAGCTTGTACATGCTGCACCGCTTCTGGGCATTGAGTGTAGATCGCATTGCCGACAGCCGGCATCCGGTCATGGTGGCGGCGCGGCAGGGCGTCTACGCGATCGAAGACGTGGCGCGGCGGCCGTTTCGGCGTCCGGGTTCAGCGGCAGCCCGCTAAGTGAATTTACCATTTTCTGGCTCCGGCCAGAGCACACGCAGAGCTTGTCATCCTGCCTCTTCAGGACTGACACAGTCTCCGCGGCAATAGGAACAAAGGAAAAAAGCCGGCCGTCGTGAGAGAACGGCTGGCTTTTTTTCTTTTGTAGAAGACGAGAATCGCGGTCGGCCACTGCGTCCTTCTGTGGCTTCCCCGCGCGTCAATCTTTTTCAATGGGTGAGTGGATCGATGTCGGTGTCAGGAATTATTTCTCCGTCATCCTGCTTGCGCGAATCGCTCTCCGCTTCAAACAGGGTTTTCCCATTGTCTTTGACGAGACCGTCCAGGGTCGATTTCGAGTGTTCATCCACGGCGCTGACCGCGGCCACCAGGCAGGAGTAGAGAAAAGCTTTCATTCCTTTGCGGAATTGATCCGTGGAACGCTCGGCGGCACGGGCCACTTCGCTTTCCAATGCCAGGCGCCGCGCTTCGCAGGCAGCGCGACTCTCGGCATCGAGTGAGGAAAGGGCGGAGACCGCACGCTCCTTAGTCTCGGCCAGGACCGCATTCACTTGCAGGTCCGTCTGCCGCTGGAACGCTCCCAGAGCGGAATTCACCGCGCTTTGCACCAGCGCCTGGACTTCCGCGGAGCGCGCATCAATCTTCATGAGCGCTTCCTGCGCCACGGCCTGGGTACTTTCCAGCATGAGTTCGTACCGGCGGTGAGCGGTGCGAGCGGTTGCTCCCTCGAACTCCGAGGTCGCACGCGCCAGCGCTTCATGCAAGCGTGCGTGGAGCTGCGGCTCCCCTTCGCGCTGCATTCTTTCTAAAAATTCCTGCGACCGCGCCAGTTCGCGACGCAACTCCCCAGCTTGTTTCTCCAATCGCTGCGCCATCTCCTCCGCCTGGCCGCGGTACTTTTCCATTTGTTCTTTCCAGTGCGTGGCGACTTCGCCGGACAACTCCTCTTTCGAGGAAAGTTTCAATGCCTCCACTCGGGTGGGGAAAAGTTCTTCAATTTCGCGCACGCTGGTGTTGCGTACGTCATCGATCGAATTGAGGGCTTCGCGCACCGCTTCATCAACTTTTTTGGCTACCGCAGCTTGCGCGGCTTTCTCCGCGGCTTGCTGCAGTTTTCCCTGTAGCGCATTGATGAGTCCGTCCGGCGTGATGACGACGCGTTGCGGTTTGGGGGCCTCAGCCAGCTTTGGGGCAGGCGGCTTCGCAGCAACGGGCGACGGGGAAGGGAATGTGGCCACTTCGGCCATCTTGTGCTCCGCGCTTACCGGCGGCTCTTCGAGGTTCACCGTCACAGAAGGAAGATCCAAAGCCGGCGCGACCGCAGTGGCGAATTGCGCCAGGATCGCGCTCGTTCCGCCGGCGGTTATCCAATCTTGGGGTGGCGTGACGATTCCCCAGACATTTCCGGGGTTTTCCAACTCCACGCCAACTTGCTGCAGTTCCCGCGAACTTTGCGAGCTGTGGACCGAACGTACCCTTGCGCGCACCGCCGGTGGCTTGGGCTCTACATTCAATCCCACGACCTGCAACGTGACCCACGATCCAACGCCGTAGTCGTGCCGCGAGGGGTACCGGCATCCATGCAGATTCAGGCTTGTTGAGACGGTTCTCTCCACGAACGGCTCGCCCAGCCGGTTCTGACCGAAGACAATCAGCGGGACAGACCGCTCGATGCGCGTGCTGCGCCGCGCGTCTTCCCCCACTAAACGATCCGAAGGGCTAATCAGAGGCGATTGGCTCACGTCTGCTCCAAAACGGTGCAGATCCTATTTCCAACGGCTTTCACAGACGATTGTCCAGCTGAGACAATTCTTTCCACGCGAATGCACATTCGTTTCTGTGTGATGCACTTTCCAGCAAGTTCGTGCAGAGTGCGCCTCTCGCGGAACCCCACGCGGCAGATGTTAACTGAACCTCGCTGAGTTGTCGATATTTCCATCGCGGTTCCGCGCTCTCGAGAGTGCCAAACCCCGTGAACATTCTTCATCGCAAGCAACGCAAAGTGCGCCGCGCCGTCTAGCAACAAGGCCGGCAATCACTTGCGGGATGCGATGACCTCGATACAGCCGCGTGCCGAGCGGACGCCCATCGCTTGAAGGGCTATGGAATCAGTTGACGATGGGGCCGGGGCCCTTGCCGGTAGCGGCTTTGTCACCGACCTCAATCACCCCGTACATAAATTGATCCGCTTTCTTGATCAGCACGGTGATGCGACCCCCTGCAGGGATCAATATGTCTATGCCCACAAAGGGCTCGGTATCCGGTCTCCAAAAGCGAAGGCGATAATCCTTCTTGTCCTTGTTCACGAAATTGACCCGGCCGATCCACGGTTCCACTTCAACTCTGCCGTAGGGGACTGGTTCTTGATTGCGGATGTTAATCGTTGCGGACCGGGGCAAGGTAGTTGTTTCTTTTGCTTTTGCTGTTCCTGTTCCTGTTGTAGCCACGGTGAATCTCCTTTCGAAGCTTACTGCTTTGCGCGGGGCCGGAAACTTGGGTCAGCGAGGAGCCCGGCGAGGGCAGGCCTCTCCTGAAGGTCCGCCAGAGTATAGCCGTTCTTGAGGCTATCCCGCGCGTATTGGATGGCGCGCTTGCGGTCGCCGAGGTCGTCATACGTTTCCGCGATATCGGCGAGAATCCAGGGATCCTTGGGCGCCAGGGCGAGGGCCGCATTCGCGCACGTGATGGCTTTTTCATGCAGCTTGTCCTCCGCATAGAGCATGCTGAGCATGGACTGTACAGGTGCTTCCTGGGAATTCAGTGAGGCGTATTGCTCCAGAAGGCTCAGCGTCTTCCCGCGAGCGGCACGCATGTTTTCGTCATCCTTAAGCCAGGTGTAGGCGAGTTGCAAATTTGACCACACGCGCCAATCCTTATCATTGAGCTCGACGGCTTTACGCGCGGCCGCGGCTGCTTCGGCATATCTCTTTTGCTCCATATACAACCAACCGAGGTTGGCGTAGGCCTGGTAGTTGGGCGCGAGCTGAATGGATTTCTGCAGTGCCGCTTCCGCGGCGGCATAGGACCCGGGTTCCTTTAGCTCCACGTACTCGACACCGAGGTCGCTGTACGCCTCGGGGTTGTCGGGCGTGAGTTCGATGACTCGACGGTACTGCGCGATCGCGTCCTGCGGGCGCTTCTGGCGGCCCAAGAACTCTGCGAGCGCGAGGTATCCTTCCCAGTAGTCTGGCCGAAGAGCAATAGCGCGCTGGTAATTGGCTTCGGCGTCCGGAATGACGCCCATGCGCTCGTAGACACCAGCCAAGCCCATCAAGGCGCCGGCATCGCGCGGATTTATGTCGAGAGCCCTTTGAAATTCCTGGAGCGCGAGCTCGTTCTTTCCAAGAGTCGTTTGGAGTTTACCCAGAGTAACATGCACAGCAGGAAGATGATCATCGATCTCGAGCGCCTTGAGGCAATTCGCGAAGGCCTGGTCGACCGACGCGGGGTCATGAACCATCAGGAATTTCAGGCGGTACGCTTCCCCGAGGGTCGCGTAGCCCAGAGCAAAACGATGGTCTTTCTCCACTTCGGAATTCAGCGCGGAAATGGCCAGATCCGGATTGCCGGGCTTGTCGTACCGCTGCAGGTAGCCGAGCGCTTTGAGGTAAGACTCATACGCGCTCGCTGCCACGCTCCCAGCCGGCGCGCCGGTCCCCTCCTGCACTTGGACTTTCATCATGCGCGCCAGATGGATAACGGCCTGGTTCTGGAGAGCGGCTAGATCACCGGATGGATCTTCCAGTCTTGCCGAACCGATCTGCCGCAGGCGCTTGGCATCGATCAAAACTACGGTCAAGGAAACATCCGAGCCTTTGCGCTCGACCGCGCCTTGTACCACCATCGTGGCCCCCAAGTCGCGGAAGGCTGCTGCCGGATCGCTCACCTTGCGGCTGCGCACCACGCTGGCAGGCACTACCCACAGCGATTTCTGAGCGGCCTCGAGATTCGAGAGCTCGTTGGTCATGGAATCCATCAGGCCTTCCGCAACCGGCTCGTATCCGGGTTCGTTCCCTGTGTTGGCGAAGGGGAGCACGGCAATGTGTTTTTCGCTTCCTGCATAGGCGAGCCCCGCAAACCGTTCGCGCACCGGAGGGAGAAACGACACCGCGATCGCGGCCAGGACCACTCCAATGGAGGCAAGCAGGAAACGCCGGGCTTTCCCGGAATTGCCCACGGTCCAGCTCGGCGTCGAAGCATTCTCCATGTACTGCTTCAGCTCGCGCGCACTGACGGAGTGCGTGAGTGTCGGTTCCTCGGCCGGAGCAGGACTCGACATGATTTCGCTGAGCGCGGCTTCCAAATCGCGGAGCATTTCATCGGCGCCGGAATAACGGCGCTCGGGCTTCTTGGAGAGCGCGCGATAAGCGACGGCACGCACGGCGTCTGGAATGATTTCCAGCCCCGCAGGAGGTTGATTGAGAATTGCAAATGTCATCGCTCCCTTATTCGGCAGGAGGAACGGATGACTTCCTGTAATCATTTGAACAAGGATTACGCCTAGAGCCCAGATATCGCAGCGCTGGTCAACGGCTTCGCCGAGGATTTGCTCGGGAGCCATGTACGGGAGCGTCCCGGTGGAAGAGATACTTTGAGTGGCGCTGGCCGTGGCTACAACCCTGGCAAGGCCGAAATCAACAATCTTGGCCATCTTGTTATTGGTAATGATGATGTTCGAGGGCTTCACGTCGCGGTGCACGATGTTGCGCGCGTGAGCCGCGCTCAGCCCTCTTGCGATCTGAATGGCCAAGTCCAGTGATTCGCGGACCGGGATCACCCCGCGCGACAACTTCTGCGCCAGCGTTTCTCCCTCGTAGTAACCCATCACGATGAAAAGCTGTTGGTCTTCGGACTCCTCTATCCCATGAATGACGCCGATGTTTGGATGATCCAGGGCGGAAGCCGCGCGCGCCTCGCGCAGCAGGCTTTGTTTGTCCCGGCCGCTGACGGCGACATCGGTGGGCAGAAATTTCAGCGCCACGGTACGCTCAAGCTTCAGGTCGAGCGCCTTATACACCACACCCATGCCGCCGGCGCCTAGTTTGTCGGTGATTTCGTAATGCGAGATGGTTTGACCGACCATACGGCTGGGAGGGTCTGGCGCTGATTCTAGGTGCTTCACCCAGGCAAGTCAACGAACGCACGGGAGTCCTTATGGCTCACGGCCTCCTGCTTTGCCGTTGCTATCCCTTCAAGAACGTACAACAGTGCTACTCAGAATCCACTTCCGTCAAGTATTTCAAGTGTTTCGCAGAGTTTTCAGTAGAAAGCAACGCCGCCGTCGACGTTGATGGATTGGCCGGTCATGGCGCTGGATTGATCGGAACAAAGGAATAGTGCGGCGCGCGCAATTTCTTCCGCGGTTTGTGCGCGGCCTTGTAGCAGTCCATTGAGAAAGCCGGCTAATTGCTCGTCTTCGCTCACACCCATTTTCTTTGCGAGCACGGCGCCTAATTCCTTGGACATCCGCGTTTCCGTCACCGGCCCGGGGCAGATGGCATTCACGCGGACGCCTTTGCGCGCTCCTTCCGCTGCTGTGACCCGCGTCAACCCCAGCATTCCCGCTTTGGCTGCGGCATAGGCCGAGCCCCACGCGTAGGCTGCTTTTGCCGAGATGCTGGAGACGTTCAGGATCACCCCTGACTGCCGCCCATACATCTCCGGCAGCACCAGCTTCGACAGCAGAAACGCCGCACGAAGATGAACCGCAATCACTTTGTCGAATTCCGCCAGGGGATAGTCTTCCACCGGAACCACAGGGCCGTAGTGCCCCGCATTGTTCACCAGGATGTCGATCCGGCTGAACTTTTCTCTGGCTGCCGCGACCACTTGCACGCAATCTGCCTCTCGCGATAAATCCGCTGTGGCGTACCCGGCCCGTCCCCCGGCACTCGTTATCGCCGCTGCTGTGGAGGCCAGTTCCTTCTCCGTGCGCGCCGTAAGAAACACCGCCGCGCCTTCCTTCGCAAAAAGCTGAGCGATGGCCCGCCCGATTCCGCGGCCCGAGCCAGTAATGAGTGCAACGTGATTTTCGAGTTCCATGGAGAAAAATGAGGATAGAGTGAACCGCGAGAAGTGGCAAGCCGCGAAGCTCCGAAATTCAATTGCCGTTCGGGCGTTGCTCGCTGGCCAACAACTGTACTTCAGGTCAGGTGCAATCTGCGGAGCACGAATCTAGTATGGGCTTACAGGCTTTTCGGGGGCACATTTCCGGTAATTTTTTACTGGCCCGATTTTATGGATTCGTTAAACTGTTTAAACCAGCCCCGGCGTTCCGTTTTGTGCTCAGCCCAGCGGTTGACTACAAGATTGAGGGTAGCGCTAGTGCGTCGATTCTCATTCTCATGGTCAGTTGCAATGATTCTGATGGCGCTCTCTCTCTCGGGGTGTCAGGGCTATTCCAGCCCCGGTGGGAACGGGCCCAGTGCCCCTTACATCACCACCCAGCCTGTCAACCAAACGGTCAACGCCGGCCAAACCGCCACCTTCACGGCAGCAGCGACAGGCTCACCCACGCCGACGGCGCAGTGGCAGGTGAGCACGGATGGCGGGGTGACGTTTAGCAACCTCAGCGGAGCGACTTCTACGACGCTGAGCTTCACGACCGTTGCCTCGCAAACCGGGAACAAGTACCGAGTAGTGTTTACAAACACGGCGGGGAGTGTGAACAGCAGCGCGGCCACTTTGACTGTCAATGCCACCACCACGGGCGGAACTACCGACGTACTCACGCACCATTACGATATTTCTCGAAGCGGCGTGAACTCCACCGAGACGCTGCTGACCACCAGCAACGTGAATTCGACCACCTTCGGGAAAGTGGGTGAGTTCACAGTCGATGGCCAGATCGACGGCCAGGCGCTCTTCCTCAGCCAGCTTGCGATCCCTGGACAGGGAAACAAAGACGTTTTGTACGTGGCCACGGAAAACGATTCCGTGTACGCAGTGGACGCGCAAAGCATCAGCGGCAGTTCCGCTACAATCCTTTGGAAAACGACGGTTCACGCCCAAGGAGAATCCCCGGCAGATTCCGCGAGCCTGCCCTGCGGCAATATCAATCCAAATGGCGTCACCGCCACGCCCGTCATTGACCGGGCCCGCAACGCCATCTATGTAGAGGCTATGTCCAAGGATTCCTCGGGAAAGATCTTCCACCGCCTGCATGCCCTTGACATGACGAACGGGAACGAACTATTTGGCGGCCCGACGACGATCACTGCAACTTATCCCGGTACAGGGGGCAACAGCAGCGGTGGGGTCGTCACTTTCGATTCGCGCTACCAGCATGATCGTGCCGCGCTGCTCGAGAGCGGAAACACCATTTACACGGCGTGGTCGGGCCTGTGGGGAGATTGCGGCCCTTACTCCGCCTGGGTGATTGCCTTTGACGCCGGCACGCTGAAACAAAGCGGCGCGATCGACCTGGTCCCCAACAATTCTGGCGGCGGTATGTGGATGGGAGGAGGCGGTCCAGCGGCAGATGCCTCCGGGAACGTCTATGTAATTAGCGGCAACGGCTTTGGCGACACACCCGGAATGAACAGCAGCTATGGAAATTCCTTCGTTCGCCTTTCCACTTCAGCGGGCCTCAAAATCGGGGATTACTTCACCCCGTTTAACACACTTAGCCAAGATGCCGCGGACGCCGATTTCGGTTCTGCAGGCCCGCTGTTGCTGCCTGATTTGGTCGACGCGAGCAACACAACCCGGCATCTTGCCGTGGGCGCGGGCAAGGACGGAAATCTCTACGTCCTGAACCGCGACAATCTGGGGCAGTTCAACAGCACGAAGAATAATATCTACCAGCAAATCCATTTGAGCCCGAACGAAAATCACTCGTCGCCGGTCTTCTTCAACAACACGGTATACATTTGCCCGGAAAACAATACGCTCAAGGCGTTTCCGGTTTCCAAAGCACTGCTCGCGACTTCGCCATCCACGCAGAGCGCCCATGTTTTCGGCAGCAATGGAGCGGTTGTCAACATCTCTGCGAATGGCGCCGCGGAAGGAATCGTTTGGGCGCTGGACTGGGGGGCCGGGACTCTGTTTGCCTACGATGCTAGCAACCTTACAAAGGAACTTTACAACTCCAACCAAGCCGCCTCAAATCGCGACCACTTCTCCCCGGTCGGCGGACATTTCATCGCACCGATGGTTGCGAACGGCAGAGTCTATATCGGTAGCAAGACCAGCGTCGCCGTCTTCGGTTTGCTGCCTTAGCTTGCCAGTGATTTCTGTTTGCGCCGCCGGACATTAATCTTCTGTTTGCGTTGCTGACTAGGCTTGGAGTAAAAGGATAAAGAGGAAGCGCCCGGACGTAAATAGGATTAGCTATTTCTGCGCTGGCGCTAACAAAACAAGTACAGCCCTGCAAATGCGGAAGAACCCTACCCGTTGGTCTTCAGCTTGCCGAGCATGTGGCGGACGAATTCAGAAATCTCGCCTTCATTGAAGGTATCGCGATGCACCGGCTTCTGGCCGATCGCGCGATATACCAGCCGTCTCGAGGACTGCTTCACGAAGTCAAAAACCACGGTGCCTTCGCGGAAGCGAATGTTTTCGTAGCTGACCTCCGTCGGCCCCCAGCCCCATGATTCCCAGCATCCATAAGGCCCGCAAACGAGGCCCGGGTATCCGCCGGGGTAGACGTGTTCCACCGTAACATTGTGCCGCCGCACCGCGACGTGGTAATCCACCAGGAAATCCGCAGCTTGCGGGTCGCTCACTTGCCGTAATCCCTTCGATGAAAGAGTCTGTTCAATCGCCGTACGGATGCGCTGGCGAACGATTTCATTGTTGGCGCCGGTATCGCGGGCCACGGTTTCTCCGCGCGTGATCACGTCACGGGATACCACCGGACGCCGGTCCGCGTCCCTGGAGGTCGCGGCGGGTTTCCAGGCCCAGGTGCTGCCCTTCACCACGGGGATATCGGGATCGCGAATCACATCGATGTGCTCGTCGCACCCGGCCGCAAACAGTCCGCAAATCAAAATGGAAGCCGCCAGCAGCGGCGATCTTCCGATGCCTTTTATTCGATACTTCATCAGCGCGTCCTCCAAAGCAGACACCTTGCCTGCCTAACTTAAACCCTGAATTCTTCGAAGAGTTGCGGCCGCCAAAGGGGCTGTGCGGCCTGCTCAAAAGGGGATCGGCCATTCCGGGCCACCCACGGCGCCTGCCGCGGCATCAGGGACGCGGAGCTTCCCAATCTGTCGGCGGAAAAACAACCGGCCAGAACTTGGGGTTCGGTTGATCGAACTCGAAAGCCACGGAAAAGAATTCGGTCCCAGCGTCGTCCACGCGGACTACCCGGCAAGTCTGTTCCACTTTGTTCTGCGGGTTCACCAGGCGCATAGGCTGGCCGACGTGCACGTCCATCTTCATCTTCAGCAGGCCGCCGTGAGCATTCACGATCAGCGTCAGCGCTTCTTCCTGCCGTGGTTTGTGCGCGGTGTCTTCCGCAATCACCGTGATTCTCATTTGCAACATCACGCGCTCGCTGCGCCGTCGGTTGATGGGATCGTCGGGGGTGGCCAAGCTCTTCTCCAAAGATCGAGTCCGCAACCTCGCGAACACTTTCCGCATACTCGTCATTCGCCGTAAAGGCTCTCGTTGAGCCTGTGAATCTTTTTGCGGCCGGACCAGCTATTAAGAAACCAGAAATGGAATCGCCTGGGTTCTGAATTAAAGTTTACCTTAGTTGACGAGGAAGGCGGCCTGGCAGAACGGACCGCCGTTGCCCAAAAGGTGAGGGCTTTGCGCCGGCTCTAGTGCTGGTGGGAGCTTAGTTTCGTTTCCAGGCGCGCTTTCACCGCCGTAGACTTCTCACAGCTTTCGAATCAAGAGGAGTGACTGGTCATCAAAACTGACTCAAGTGCCGTTAGAAGGAACTGGCAGGCGATGAGGGCAGCACGGAACAACTGCTGTCGGTACGCTATTACGTGAAGTAGGACACCAGCATCGACCTGCTCCGCGCGGGATAGCGTTCGATGGGTTCGCAGTGGTCGAAGAATTTGCGGACCATTGAACCATCGAGCCAGCCATTCCCAGCTTCGCGGAAGAGAACCTCCTTCGCGTCTTCGGGAAGGAGAGCTGTCCGGTAAGGACGGTCGGTAGTCAGTGCATCGTAAATGTCTGCGACCTGCAGAATTCTTGCCTTTAACGGAATGGACTCTCCGCGGAGGCCATCGGGATACCCGCTTCCATCCATTCTTTCATGATGATTCCGTATCACCGGAAGGATCCGCCTGAGCGACTTGAGCGGCGCGCACATCCTTTCTCCAACGACCGGATGCTGCCGCACGACTCTCATTTCTTCCGCGTCCAGAGGCCCCGGTTTAAGAAGGATGCTGTCTGGCACAGCAATCTTCCCTATGTCATGAAGCCAGCAGGCAATTCTCAATTCCTGAAGATCTTCCTCCTGAAGACCGACGCTTTCCCCCAACAGCTCGGCGTACGCCAGGAGACGCTCCGAGTGGCCATTCCTCATGGCTTGTTTCGAATCAATGGTCCGCGCCAGCGAAAACACCACGGACTTCGCCTGCTCGTCCATATAGTTTTTGAGGCGCAAGAGGGTCTGGACGCGGCCCAGCGCATCCCAAAGCGTCGAAGGGGTAGCCCAAACATCCATTGCGCCGGCCTCATGTCCGCGCTGGATGTCCCATTGATCCGGTGAAGCTTTCAGCAAAACGATCGGCATGAGTTGATTCAGTGGATCTTTCTTCAGCCGGCGGCACAGTTCGAAATTCCTAATATCTGGCAGGCTATCTTGTAGGAGAACTAGATCCGGCTGTATCTGCAGGCAACAACTCACCGCGGACTCGCCATCTTCCGCTGTATACACTTCACACTTCTGGCTCTCCAGAAAAGATTTCCATTCTTCGAGATTCGTCGAATTTGCATCTACAAGCAAGATTGCCGGATTCATGTTTCCCTCGCATTTGTCCGCGCCAGGAGGTTTGAACACACCACTCCCAGTGCGGGACAGCACATGCTTGAAGGATTGGACTTGCTTGTGATCTCCAATCCCTGTTCGCGGAGGGTTCCGCCTCCGCTTCCCGGGGACGAGAAGGAATGAGGTGGCTAGGCAGGCCTATCACATGCTTATAGATTGCCAAAACGAGTCTCCTCACAAGTCCCTAAGAATTCGAGCTTTACGGAGCGCTGCGCAGAGTGAGCGAGGTACTGGCACAGGGAATAATTTTCATAGTGTCCGCAGTGCTTACCCGATCCCGCGCCTTGTCTCCTCGTTTCGATCCCTGTTCGCCATCTCTCACCAAATTTCAGATAAATTCGCAAAAATAACCGAATAATTGTTGTGGCTTTTTCTTGTGGCCCTGTTTCAAACTGGCGTTCGAATCGGATGTAATTCCTGGAGGTAACGAAAACAGAATCCTGAGGAAACGGGATGCGGCCAAGGTGCGGCGTAGGGTATGATAGAGTCTTCGGAAATTATATATTTAGGACAACAATGCCGACCGCAACGAATGGAAAAGTATTGCTGAGGGTAAGGCCGCGAGGATTCTGCGCGGGTGTCGTGCGCGCCGTGGATATCGTCGAACTCGCGCTGGAAGCCTACGGCGCGCCTGTCTACGTGCACCACGAAATCGTTCACAATACCTATGTAGTGGAGCAGCTACGCCGCCGTGGCGCCATCTTTGTCGAGACCATCGAGGAAGTGCCGCACGGCGCCGTGCTGGTTTTCAGCGCCCACGGCGTTCCGCCGACGGTTCGCGAGGAAGCCAAGTCGCGCGAGCTGAAGGTGATTGATGCCACCTGCCCGTTGGTCACTAAAGTTCACCTAGAAGCGCTCAAGTTCGCGCGCGAAAAACGCACCATTATTCTCATCGGCCATCGCGACCATCAGGAGATCGTTGGTACCTCGGGCGAAGCGCCAGACCGCACCATAGTGGTGGACTCCGTCGCCGCCGTGGACGCTCTTGAAGTCGACGATCCCGGCAAGCTCTCCTTTCTCACGCAAACGACCCTGAGCCTTTATGACACGCAGGAAATTGTGGCGCGCTTGCGCCAGAAATTCCCTTTGATCCAGGGACCTGCCAGCGACGATATTTGCTACGCCACGCAGAACCGGCAGGAAGCGGTCGAGCAGGTTGCCAAAGACGTCGACCTCATTTTGGTGGTGGGTTCGCCAAACAGCTCCAATTCGAATCGCCTCGTGGAAGTCGCCCAGCGCAGCGGCGTCAAAGCGCAGTTGATCGACTCCGCAAAAGACATCGACGTGAAGTGGCTTGAAGGAGTTTCGCGCGTGGGTTTGACCGCGGGGGCCTCCGCACCGGAAGTCCTCGTCGAACAAGTGAGCGAACGGCTTGCCGAATTTGGCTTCACGGATCAGCGCGATCTGGATTTGATCCGCGAAGACGTGCGCTTCACGCTGCCGCCGGAATTGGCGACTATCGCGCCGGCGCCGCGCCGCTAAAGATTGCAGGACTCGGCAGGGGAACGCCGAGCGGGCCGGAGTGAATTCCGAGCCTGAGCTTTACACAATCCGGCCATCGGTTCCCTGGCGAAGTAGTCGGGGGATACAACAAAAGGAGCCAGACCTTGGCGGTCAAAATCGTCCGTCAGCCGAAGAAGATTGCCTTGATTGGCGCGCCCTCCAGCGCCGCGGGATTCGCTCCGGGAACCGAGAAGGCCCCTGCGGCGCTGCGTGCTGCCGGGCTCGCCGAAAAGTTGCAGGCTGCCGGCTATGAGGTTGTGGACTATGGCGACTGCGCTCCGCGGCTCTTTGCGGACGATGAAGAACACCGCCGCGCCCGCAATCTCACCGAAATCGTTGCTGGATTGAACGACCTCAGGACGCGCGCCGAGCTCGCAGTGAAAAGTGGCGCGCCGGTGCTGGTGCTCGGCGGCGACTGCGCGCAAGTCATCGGTTTGCTCACCGGAGCGCGGCGCTACTACAAGCACATCAATCTTCTGTGGTTCGATCGCGACGCCGATCTCAATACTCCCGCAAGCACGCCCTCCGGCCGCATCGACGGAATGGTGGTGGCCCACATCATCGGCAGGGGCGCGCCCGAGCTGGTGCGCTTCTGGAGCGAGGCCCCGCTGGTGCGCGAGCCGGATGTCACTCTTTACGGACTGGAGAGGCTCGACCCGCCCGAGCAGGAGTTCCTTAGCAAATCGCCGATGCGGCACATTTTCGCCGCGGACGTTCAATCCAAAGGTGCTGGCAAGGCGGCGCACGAAGCGCTGGCGCAAGTGCACGCTGACGCGCGCGAGTTCGTTCTCCATCTCGATGTGGACGTCATCGCGGCGGAAGAGTTTCCCGCAGTGAACGTTCCCGGCAGCGGCGGATTGCGGTTCGAGGAAGTTCGCGCCTCCTTCATCGAATTTGTGAAACACAAGAACCTGCTGGGCCTGGATGTGGCGCAGTACAATCCGGACAAAGATCCAGACGGAAGCGGCGCGAAGAAGCTCGTTGACTTGCTGGTCGAGGCGTTTTCCGCGCGCCTCGAAGCGCTTGTAGCTCCTGCCGCAGAGTCTGCGACGGGGCCGGCTGCGGGTCCACAGGAAGTATCCTCGTCAGAAACGACCGCGTGAAACGTTTGCGTTTCGCCTTTCAACCACTTCAACCACAGAGAACTGACGTGCAGTTCAAGGAGCGCCCTTGGCGCGTTTGCGCAAATACCGCGCCAGGCCGAGAAAAGAAAGATTCAGGCCGGCGCTGAACGCGTAGTGCTCGGCTTCGCCGCCGCGAAGGTGCTGAGAAATTTCGGCAAACGTTGCGGACATGAAAGAATCCATCGCGGCGGAATCGTTTGCGGACGTACGCAGAATTTCGGCGGTGAGCGCGGCCCAGCGATGCAGCCGCTCGCGGAACAACAGAATGTGCTCGGAAGGATTGTCGGAATAGCCGTAGTGCGTGAGAAATAGCCGCGCCGCTTTGCGCTCCAGGATGGCGGCGAAAGATTTATCCCAGATTTCCAGATCGATGTCCGGCGGAGGAGTCGCGGGCATCGCGAAGGAATTCCCCTCGATGCGCACCCCTGCCGTATCGCCGACGAAGGCGACCCCTTCCGCCTGATCGAAATAGCTGACGTGATGCGAGGCGTGGCCCGGGGTGTAGACGACTTCGAGTTTGCGCGAACCGAGTGTGAGCGTTTCGCCGCCCTCGAGGATGCGCAAATTTTCCGCCGGAACGGGAAGAGTTTCGCCGAAGAGGCGCTGCAAATCGTTGGGCCAAAGGCGCTGCGCACTGGCGAGGAGCTTGGAAGGATCAATCATGTGCGGCGCGCCATTCTTGTGCACATACACGGCGAGGCGCGGATTTTCGCGCGCTAGCGCGCCGGTTGCGCCGGCATGGTCCAAGTGGATGTGCGTCAGAAGAATGGCGTCAAGGCCGCCCACTCCTATTTCATGGGCCTGAAGATTTTGGCGCAAAGTCTCGATTGTTGAACCCGGGCCGGGGTCGACAATCGCGCGGTGGCCGTCCGATTCCAGAAGCGCGGTAGCAATCGTGTGCGGGCGCCCCGTCCAAAGATTGTCGAGCGTGGTGATCGTGTTCACGGCGAACGGCTAGTGTAACGCATGAGGATGAATGGCGAAAAATGCGCTGGGGTCGTACACGCGAATCGGCCCCGCGACTCTGCATCTGCAGATCTGCCCGCCAGCGACACCCACTAAATTTCGCACGCGGGTAATGTCCGCTTGTGATTGAAAATTGCCACAGGCAGCGAGGAAGTAGTTGCACCCAAAGCGAAATGTGGAATAACCTTAGTGCGCCGAGTCATCTTGTTTCTTCAGTTTTCTCTCCACACGCGGAAATGGGTGTGGAGAGAGGTTGGTAACTCGAAGGAACAAGTGACCAGGAAAGACCTGAAATACGTCTAACGCAGCCCGCCGGGGGAAGTCCGCAGGCAGGCGCGTGAATCAAACGGGATCCGATTGGGGAAGCTCAGGAGGGTGGAGATGCGCAATGGGTGTGCAGCACTGGTGATGAGCGCGCTATTGGCTTTGCCGTTGTGCGCGCAGCAGAAGAGCACGGGCGCGGGCGACGAAACCACGAGCGCTGCATCGAACGCCGAGAAGCACGCGACATCAAGCAACACAGGAGGGGGCGGCAACGCCGCGGCAAGCAGCAAGCCCGTGGCGGCGAAGAACGTATTCGCGTTGCCCGCGAGACCGAGGCCGACCCCCTTTCCCGGACCGGCAGGCGCTCCCGCGGACTCGCGCCCACCAGGCAGGCTCGTTCCCCGGTACGAGATCGCGGGAATGTACAGCTACATCAATTTCGCTCCCGGAGATCCCTTCGCTAATTTCAACAATCACGGGGCGACTGGATCGTTCACGTATAACGCCTCCAAGTGGGTGGGCCTGACGGGAGAAGTAGGAGAGTATTGGTTTAGCCGAAATATCTTCCCAATCATCGGCAATAATTCCGCGGCTACAGACAGTTTGACCACCTACTTGTTTGGCCCGCGGTTGAACTTGCGGAAGTTTGAACACTTCGTTCCCTTTGGCGAGTTCCTGGTCGGAGGCACGCACGGCGGGAATCAACTCACGGGAGCGCAGGGACAGGATGCCTTTGCCCTTGCCACAGGCGGCGGCGTGGACGTGGTCTTGACAAAGAACCTCGCCTGGCGATTTGCGCAACTGGATTACTTGATGACCACGCACACGGGTCCCGCGCTAGGCGCCAGCGGGCGGCAGAACAACTTACGCGCCGCCACCGGCCTGGTTTTTCGCTTCGGGATTCCCAATCCGCCGCCTCCGCCGAACCATCCCCCGGTCGCGGCGTGCTCGGTGAATCCGGCATCGGTATTTGCCGGCTCGGGCGACTCTGTGGCCGTACACGTGACGGCCAGCGACCCGGATAACGATCCATTGACCTACAGCTACGCGGCGACGGGCGGCGCGGTCGAGGGCACGGGCCCGGAAGCGCGCTGGAATTCGACCGGCGTGGCTGTTGGCTCCTACACCGTAAACGCAAAAGTGGATGACGGCAAGGGCGGGACGGCCTCTTGCGCTGTGGACATCAAAGTGGAAGAAAAGCCCAATCGTCCGCCAACGGCCACGCTCTCCATCGAGCGCAGTCCCATCCTGCCGGGCGAGCATACGGGCGTCACTTGCAACGGCAGCGACCCGGACAACGATCCGCTGACCTACAGCTACATATCGACCGGCGGAAAGATTGTGGGCAGCGGCTCCAATGTGCAGTTTGATTCCACCGGCCTCCCGCCCGGAACTTACACCGTGAAGTGCACGGTAAATGACGGCCGCGGCGGCACCGCCGATGCTTCCGGCAACGTGGAAGTGAAGGAGCCTCCGCAGATCAAGCAACTGGAAGCCAAGCTGGCGCTCCACAGCATTTATTTCCCGACGGCTCAGCCCACGGTGGCCAAGCCGACCGGAGGTCTGGTGCTGAGCCAGGCAGCGACTCTGGATGAACTGGCAGCGAATTTCAAGCAGTATTTGACCTTCAAACCGGACGCGAAGTTGATCCTCGAAGGCCACGCGGACGTTCGCGGGGCAAAAGACTACAACGTGAAGCTCTCCGAGCGGCGCGTGGAGCGCACCAAGAGCTACCTTGTGGAGAAGGGCGTGCCCGCTGATCACCTTGAGACTAAGGCGTTTGGCTTTGAAAAGAACATGACCTCCGAGGAGGTCACGAAATTGATCCAAGCCGAACCCGACCTGAGCCCGGCGGAAAAGCAGAAGATTCTGAAAAACCTGCTCACCGTGCGACTGGCCAACAACCGGCGCGTCGACGTCACTCTCAGTACTACGGGTGAACAATCCGTTCGACGCTTCCCCTTCAGCGGTAAGGACGCCTTGACGTTGCTCAGCCGAGGCACTGCTGAGACGCCCAAGAAGAAAACGGCCACTCCAGCGCCGGCGAAAAAGCCAAAACCGTAGCGGTCGGCCTGTAGTTGCTAGGTCTTTCCCGCCGGAGCTGATTTGTAACTCCGGCGAGCGAACGGAAAATTTCATTAGAATCAATCCGGCGGGCTCTTCGAGACGTTTTCGAGGGGCCCGTTCCATTTGGGGAGTGCGCTCCTGGTGGGTTGCCTGTGCGGCCATTCCCGAATTGGAACTGAAGGTGAGGCCAGACGGGGACGACAGACCCAAAATGGGACTTGCCAATACCGTAGTCATGTAGCTAATGTATTGATAAATGAATAGATCTGGCCGAAGTTCCTGAAACGGAACCAGAGTTGCACATAAGGCCACCAGCCGGAGGCTTTCATGATACCAGTCATGAGCGAGGAAGCAACGGTCCGCCGCGAGGTTGTCCCGATGAACATTCTCATCGTGGATGACGAGCAATCCATCCGCGAGACCTGTGCCACCGTATCGGAGCAATGCGGGATGAAGGCCGTCGCCGTTGCCACCGCCGAAGAGGCCCTCGAGGTCCTGGAACACTCCGCTGTAGACATTGTGCTGACGGACTTGAAGCTGCCGCAAAGCAACGGAGTAGAGTTGCTGAAGCAGGTGCACGACATGCATCCCGAGGTCGCCGTAGTGGTCCTGACGCAGTACGGAACCATCGAATCGGCGTTGGAGGTCACCCGCATGGGCGCCGTGGACTACGTGACCAAACCATTCCGCATCGAAGAGTTGCGCTCGCGGCTCGAACGCGTGGCCCGGGCGGTGGAGCTTCAGCAGGAAAATCGCCTGCTGCGCGAGCAATTGCGGACGCGCCCCGGGTTCGGCGGGCTGATCGGCGTGTCCATGAAAATGCAGCGCGTTTACAAAATGATGGAAAAAGTCAGCCAACATGAATATCCCGTGCTGATCCTGGGCGAAAGCGGAACAGGGAAGGAACTGGTGGCGCGCAGCATTCATTTTTCTGGTCCGCGCAAGGACCGGCCCTTCGCCCCGGTGGACTGTTCGGCGCTGGTGCCCACACTGATCGAATCCGAGCTCTTCGGCTACGTCAAGGGCGCTTTCACCGGGGCCATGCAAGCCAAGCAGGGTTTGCTGGAAGCCGCTCAGGGCGGCACGCTTTTTCTCGACGAGATCGGTGATATGCCTGTTGATCTGCAGGCCAAGCTGCTCCGTGCTTTGCAGGAGCGTGAGGTCAAACCGGTCGGTTCCACCGAACGCCGGCAGATCAACGTGCGCATCATCGCCGCCACTAACCGCGACCTCGATGCTGCCATTCGTTCGGGTTCTTTCCGGCAAGATTTGTATTTCCGTTTGAACGTGGTGCAGATTAAGCTGCCGCCGCTGCGCGACCGCAAGAGCGATATCCCGATTCTGGTGACGGCATTTCTGGAAAAATTTTCATCCCCACAGGGTCCGGTCCGGACCATCTCTGAGGATGCCATGCGCCGCCTGATCGCCTACGATTGGCCGGGCAATGTGCGCGAGCTGGAAAACGCCATCGAGCGCGCGGTCGCTCTGGGTTCCGGGCCGATCCTCCACGTCGCGGACCTGCCCTCCAACCTGCACTATCCCTCCACCGAAAGGGCTCCGGAAAAAGATGAGATCCTGCCGCTTGAGGAATTGGAGCGGCGCGCCATTCTTCGCACTCTCCGCGAGACCGGGGGCGACAAACTTTCCACCGCGCGCATGCTCGGCATCGGGAAGACCACTCTGTACCGCAAGCTCAAGCAGTACCACATGGAACAGCCCGAGCCGTAAGGCCGCAGTCTTCCGTTAGGAAGTTCCGTTAGGTGGCCAGTTTCCGAGTAGCCCGTGACTCGCTCGCAATCGGCATCAAACGCCCCGGAAAACGTCTCCGATGAAGTCTTTAGGGCTCCTAAAGCCGTTGCCCCATTCGGCATCCGTTACGGCGGTTGGCTTGGCGGCTACAATTTCGACGAGCGACTTACCTTGTTTTTTGAGTGCCGCAACTTTGTCGCGAGTGCCGACCAGGAGGTCGCGGTAGAAGACGAGCAGGGATTTATTGGCAACGGCGCCGTGCCCCGGGATGACAATCATCTTGTCCGTAACTTTGGCGAGGTTGGTTTCGGTGGCGCGGATCATGCCGTCAATGCTGCCGCCAGTTGAGTAATCGATGAACGGATAGTAGCCGTTCCAGAACGTGTCAGCGACATGGAGAATATCGGCGTCCGTAAAATGAACGGAGATGTCGCTGTCGGTGTGGGCAGGCGCGTAGTGCTTGAGGGCTATAGTCGTTCCGTTGAGTTGCACAGTCCACTGATCTTCAAAGACTTCCGTAGGAATTGCTCCGGCGGGTGAGGGCGGGAAGGTGAAGTTCCAGCCCTCCACTCGCGTCGTTGTGGAGAGATGCTTTCGCGTGTTCGCGTGAGCGAGAATGGCTGCGCCAGCGGTGTGCAACCATTCGTTGCCGTCGGTGTGGTCGAAGTGCCAGTGCGTGTTGATGAGGTGCTTGATGGGATCGGAGCTAATCGATGCAAGCGCGTCCGTGATCTTTGGACGCGCACCGGCAAAGCCAGAGTCGATGAGCAACTTACCGTCGCGACCGGGAAGGACGACAATATTTCCGCCGGCGCCCATGAGGACGCTTACGTTGCCGCGGAGTTTCTGGACAGTGATCGTACTGGCTGACGCGGTTTTCCGCGCTGTTTCAACCAGCCCATCATCCTGAACGAATAGATGACGTGGAGCCAGCACTGTGGCTGCCGCGGCCATGCTGCTGGATGCGAGAAAGCGGCGGCGCGAAATAGCAGGCCCTAGTTTGGTGTTCATAGTTGTCCTCCCCATTTTCATGAGTCGAAGCCGCAGTGGTTTGCTTGCGAAGTTAGGCCGCCGCTTTCGCCGCACCTTTGAGGAAGGCGAGTAGGTCCGCGTTAACCTGATCCTGATGAGTAGTCGTGAGGCCGTGCGGCGCGTCTGGATAATAAATTCTCTTCACATCCTTGACGAGCAGCGCCGATTTCCTCGCAGAATTCTTGACGGGAACGATCTGGTCGTCTTCACCGTGTATGATCAAGGTGGGGACATCGATCTTCTTGAGGTCTTCTGTGAAATCAGTCTCGGAAAAGGCTTCGATGCTTTCGTAAGCATTCTTGAGACCGGCCTGCATGCTCCAGAGCCAGAACTGATCTAGCATACCCTGGGACACCTTGGCCCCTGGCCTATTGGCGCCATAAAACGGTGTCGCCAAGTCCTTGTAAAACTGTGAGCGGTCCAGCGTGATACCTTTCCGCAGGTTGTCGAATACCTCCATCGGCAAACCCTCTGGATTGGCCGGGGTCTGCAGCATAATCGGAGGCACGGCGGCAATCAAGACAGCTTTGGCGACGCGCTTCGTCCCGTGGCGGCCGATATAGCGCGCGACTTCTCCGCCGCCCGTGGAGTGGCCCACCAGCGTGGCGTCCTTGAGATCGAGAGCCTCGATTACGGCTGCAAGATCATCGGCATAGCCGTTCATGTCGTTGCCGGAACTGGGCTGGCTGGACCGGCCGTGGCCGCGCCGGTCATGTGCAACCACACGGAAACCGTTCTGCGCCAGGAAAAGCATTTGGCCGTCACAAGCGTCGGAGCTCAGCGGCCAGCCGTGCGAGAACGTTACGACTGGGCCTTTGCCCCAGTCTTTGTAGTAAATCGTCGTGCCGTCTTTCACTGTAATCGTGCTCATATGATTTCCTTCTGAGGTTGGATTATGCGAAGCGGGAGTGCTCGCAGTTGTTGGTTTGAACGGCCAGAGGTGCGCGAGGTAACCCGAGAACATTGCGTTTCCTTTCGTGTTGCGAGCCGGTAAGGTACCAGCCTGCAGCAATCGTGAGTCGTTCCCCCTTTTTCGTTAGCTGCCTTCGAGACTATCGGACGTTTTCGGCCCATGCAGTTCCAAAGAACTGGCTTTATACAAATCTTCCGATTTAATACAATGGGCTCAGCGTGCCGGGTCCCTGACTGCACCCCCACAGGGTTTTTCCTGGGAAGGTCCACATGGCTTCCAAACATAGGGCCAATGTTTCGCAATCCTCGTGGGGCCACGAAGCAAGACCTCCCACGACCAGCCGCATTATCCTTCCCGGAGTTGATGTGCTTCGTGAGGGCCGCGTCGAGCCATTCCTAAGCATCCGTCCTACGTTGTCCAGCGCCCCTGCGCAGTGGGGAAGCATCACGCTCCAGAACTACACGGTGCCTGCGGTATTGATTCCCCGCCATGAACATCCCGATCACTTCTTGCATCTGGTGTTACGCGGAACCGTCAAATACGAGGTAAACACGAGAGGCCGAAATCTCCGGTTTACTTCGCGTCCTGGCACGATTTTTCTTCTGCCTCGCGGTACCGTGGATGAAGTGAATTGGGCAGGACCCACTGACCGCATGGCCGTGGCCATCCACCCACGCTTGCTGACCAATGCATCAGACGAAACCGCGCACGCCACTGACATTGAGCTGACTGAACACTGGGATTTGATCGACGGACATATTTCAGCGCTGCTATTGGAAATGACGGCTGATCTTGACGACAATTCGCCCGCGGGAGCAATTTACGGCGAGTCACTGGCCAATGCGTTGGCGGTGTACCTCGTGAGGCGTTACGCAGTGCGGCGAGTCACGCCTGTGGTCTTCAAAGGAGGTTTGCCTGCGTATCGTCTGAAGCGTGTCCTTGATTACATCGCGGATAGCTTGGAGGAAAACATTAGCCTGTCGCAGCTTTCCGCGGTTGCCGGCATGAGTCCGCACTACTTCTCAGAGTTATTCAAACAGAGTACAGGTCGCGCTCCACATAATTATGTTCTCCAGCAAAGAATCGAGCGTGCGAAGCAGCAGCTTCGCGACCCTAAGCGCAGCATCATTGACGCCGGACTGGGCGCGGGATTTCAAAACCCAAGTCATTTCGCCCGCGTGTTTCGAAAACTTGAGGGCACCACACCTTCAAAGTTCCGAGCGGATTTTGTGCCGAGGCCGACCTTCAGGAAGTTCGTTGAGGACAGGGATGCTTTAGAATGACGCTTATCTGCCGTGCGTCTTGGTACTTCGCGTCGAGACGCAGCGCGATAACTCCCGGATGGTCGGCAATCCGGAAACTGCCCCGAAGCACGACATCTCCTTGACACGGGGCCCGCCTTGGGTGCATGTGTTCCTGATAAACGACCGGATCCGAGCAGTTTTTTTCTGCGGCGTCAGAGTCCGACTCCTTCGATCGTTCACCCTTATTGCTGGTCACGGGATAGCAAGCCACCCCTCATAACCCTTCCGCTCCGGACCGTTCTGGGAAGAACCCCGTGTAAAGTTTCGGCTTGGAATTTCGCCTCGTCCCTCCTTTCTTCTAAGTGATTGATTTAACAGGACAAACTGACATTTCCCGATGGACATGCCAATGCAAGTGCTAATGCGACAGCGCCTGAATCTCTCGCTGCGCGTCCCCCGGCACCGCCTGGACGCAACGAGAGCTCCGCGCGTTCGAGGCGACTGCATGAGGATTTGGCACAAAACCGCCCAAAAGGAGTCCAGCGCAAGAAGCTTGTCACGCGCCGCCTTGGACGGCGCTTCACGCAAAGAGTTGTTGCAAGAAGCGATGAAAGCGCTGGCGCGCAATGGACCCACGGGCCGTCTCGGCGTCTGGCTCGCCACCGACCCGAACGCCACACACCGCGACGAGATCGCGGCCGGATTTCACGGCCTGGTGTGGGACCATGGGAACAGGGACACCCCCAAGGGATGGGCCCACCTCTCCGTGGAGCCGCCTCTCCCGGAGGGACTACTTCTTCGCGGAAAAACCGTCGAGCAAAATCTGGAATCTTCTCCGGGGAACCACGTCCTCGGGCTCCTCGCAGGACTGCATTATGCGCTGTGGGTCCCCATCGCGTGGAAAGAGCAATTGAAAGGCATCATCCTTTGGGGAAGCGCAGGAAAGCTACCGGACGTTTTCCGGCAGCAAGTCGAGTCGGTCGCCGCGGAACTCGCCCTCGCGTTGGGGCTTGAGGAACTGCAGCGAATCGCCCGGCGGCGAGACGCAGACCTTGGCGTCGTCCGGCGTTTCCTTTCCCGGCAGGCAAACGATACTTCGGAAGCATTGCTCTCTAACCTCGTGGATTCTTGCACGCAGGGGCTTTCACACGAGGAAAGTCTCGGCGCGGCATTCGCGGTTATCGGCGCCTTGCCGCCGGAGAGTGAAAAGTCGGGCGAGAGTTTTCCCGTGGAGTTCCGTTGGCGCAGCGGAGACGAATCGTGGACACGCGCCATCGAGAGCGGACCGTTGGCCGGCGTGTGGCGGCGGGCGCTGCAGGCGCGGCAGGTGATCGGAAGCGATCCCGAAACCGGCTGGAAGCCGGCATCGGTGGTTCGCATCATTGCGTTTCCAATGGAGTTGGAAGGGCAGCTCCTCGGGGTACTCGTTGCGGGACTGTCGGGCAGTGCAATCTCCCTCGCAACTCTCGATCGGCTGGAACTGCGCGCCGTTCTTGCGGCTTTCCTTCTGCAGCAGAGAAGGCAAAAAGAAGAGGAATCGAACTTCGCCGCCTGGCAGGACACGCTGCTGGAGTGTGTCACCGAACCGCTACTCATACTGGATGACCATGGAAGAATCCAGGCGACCAGCCGCGGGGCCCGCGAGTTGACCGGTGCGGATTCCACAACTAAAAGGCCTCGCCAGACCGAAATTCCCGCGCGGGCCAGCTTGCCCGAAATGTTCCGCTCGCACGAGCAGGCCCAGGTCGAGACATGGTTGCGTGCGGGGCTCGCCCGCGAAGCCGGGAAGCCCGTCGCCAATCCCGAACTTTCTCGAGCGGAATTGCACAACGGCGTGGCCGTGCGATTGTCCTTCACGGCGCCGGCGCAAGGAACTCCTAAGGCGATTCTGCTCGAACCACTGGCGGCCCGCGAACCCCCGGGACAAGCACAGATCGAATTGCAAAATGTCATCGAATGGCTGGAAGAAGGCATCATCCTCTTTGACGCCCAGGACAATATCCGCGCCATGAATACGCGCTTCGAGCAGATCGCGGGACTGGCCCCGGAGGAATCCGGAAAGTTCAAAACTCTGGAGGGATTGCTCGAGCGGCTGCAAGTTCACGCCGCGGAACCCGCGTGGTTCGCGGCACGCTGGCGGGAACTGGCGCGCGGAATCCAGGGAGGCGTGCGCGAGGAGTTTCAAATGATGCATCCCGCCCCGCGAATCCTCGAGAGAGCGGCGCGGCCCGTTCTCGACGCCGGCGGGCGGCCGCTGGGGCGCGTGGAAATCTACCGCGACCTGACCGCCCAGCGCGTTTTCCATTCCAAACTCCTGCAGACCGAGAAGCTCGCGGCGCTGGGACAGATGGTCAGCGGCGTCGCGCATGAGCTGAGCAACCCGCTGACCACCATTGCGGGTTACGCGCACCGCCTCCTGGCGCGCCAGGACCTTCCCGGGCGAACCGAGGAGGTGCGGCAGATCTATCAGGAGGCTGAGCGTGCCAACACGATTCTGCGGCAGTTGCTCCTCAACGCCCGGGAAACTTTCCCGGAGCGGCGTCTGGTGTCCCTGAATCAAGTCGTGCAAAGAGCCATGGATCTCCAGCAGTTCAGCCTGGCCGCGGAAAAAATCCGCGTGGATATCGATCTGGACCCGGTCCTTCCGTTCGTCCACGGCGACCCTGGATATTTGCAGCAGGTGTTGATGAATCTGGTGGGCAACGCGCGGCAAGCCATCGAACAGCAGGGGCAGGGCGGAACGATCCGGCTGCGCACAGAAAGAATCGGGGAGCGGCGCGTGTTGCTGGAAGTCGCCGACAACGGGCCAGGAATACCGCAGGCGATCCTCGCGCGCATCTTCGATCCATTTTTCACCACCAAACCTCCAGGAGTCGGGACCGGGCTGGGGCTGGCCATCGTCTTGAGCGTGGTGCGTGAACATGGCGGACAGGTTCACGTTTCGAGCCCTCCCCAGGGCGGCGCCGTTTTCCAGATCGAACTTCCAGCGGCCGCGGAGACGGCACGGGACGAAGTTACGGGATCTCCCCAGGCGGGGCGTAAGCATTCTCTGCCAGAAGCCGCGGAAATGGTGAGCCGCCATGATGGCATTGCCTCCGCGTTGGATGACGCAAAAGGCGCGCGAGTTCTCGTTGTGGAAGATGAACCAACTGTTGCCCGCTTAATCGCCGACGTGCTCGAAGACGAAGGGATGCACGTGGACGTGCTCCTTGACGGTCACGAAGCCCTGGACCGCGCAGCCCGGCAGTCCTTCGACCTGGTCATCTGCGATATGAAGATGCCCGGCCTCGACGGGCAGCATTTCTACAAATCGCTGGAGCGCTCCGGGAATTCCTTGCGAAAGCGCTTCCTGTTCGTCACCGGCGACATCCTTGCGCCGCAAACTCGGGAGTTTCTTGAACGCAACAACCTCCCGCACGTCGCCAAACCGTTCCGCGTCGAAGAGCTGACGGAGAAAGTTCGCGGTGTGCTGGCCGTTACGGCCAACCATCGAATGCCGCCTGCAAAGGCGGAAAGAAAAAATGCAGCTAGAAGCTAGAAATGGATAGGGCCATGGGCAACAGGGAACAAACTATATTAGTTGTGAGCGACGATGCGGCGTTGTGCGCGGCCGTTCGAAGGGAGTTCGAAACCAAAATCGCGGGACTGCGCGTGGCGTCCGTGACCAGCGTCGCGGCCGCGCGGCGAACCCTGGAGGAAAATGTTCCCGTCGCGATTGTGCTCGAAGAGGCGACGATCTCGCCCGAAGCCGGCCGACCGCGAGGCATCGTTCCTAGGCTTGATGCCGTGGTGACCTCGCTGGCGATCTATGCGCCCGTGGTTGTGATTGGGACGGCAGAGAAGCGCGTGGAGCTCGCGGCGCTGATCGATGCGGGGGTCGCCGACTATTTGAAGCGCGACGAAAGGTGTATGCCGTCGGCGCTGGAACTGATCCGCGGCCGCGTGCGCCAGGCGCAGAGAGTCTCGGAAAGCATCCACGAACCGTTCGAACAAGCGGAGGAAGATTTTGGAGAGGTGCTGCGTCACGAACTCAACAACCCGCTGACGGGAATTCTGGGAAACGCGGAACTCCTGCTGGCGGAAGTTCACAGGAATAATGACGGTACGCTCCCGCGCGGAGGAAAACAGCGGCTCGAAACGATTGCCGCGCTGGCCGTGCGCCTGCGCGAAACCGTGCGCCGCCTGAGCCAGGAATGGGAAGGGCGCCACCATCCCGTGCACTGAGCGAAGAAGAATTGGAAATTGGAAAAGTGAAATTGGAAATTGGGCAATAGACACACGGCTGAGGCTGTTCCTGCAATTTTTCCCCGGCAGAAACTTGAAACAGAAAATTGATTCCTCTCTCTGCAAATATGGCTTTTTTGCGGCAAGACTTTGGTTGAATTGCGCCAGCATCTAAACGGCCGCATTCATCGTCGAGCGCATTTCCATCCGCCGGCAATCACCTTGATTCTGTTTCATTGCGTTTTCATCTCACCGGTCGCGGGGGCGGTCCAGACAATTTTGCCGCCCACCATGGTCCACAGCACTTTGGTGTCTCTCATTTCTTCGGCCGGAACGGTGAGCACATCGCGGTCGAGGAGGACGAGATCCGCCTGTTTGCCTGGCGCGATCGTGCCGATCTTCTCTAGCTGGTTCATCGCGCGCGCGGAATTGCGCGTGTAGGCGTATAACATCGCGTCGCGCGGCATGCGCTGCCCGGGATCAAGCACTCCCTCCGGCCCTTTGCGCGTTTCCGCCTGATAGATTCCCCAGAATACGTTTGCCGTCGAAACAGGCCAATCGCTGGCGCCGGAGATAACCGCGCCGTTGTCGAGCAGCGACCGCGCGGGATACTGCCACTTATACACTTCCGGGTCCAGGTAGGATTTCACGATTTCAATCGTGTCCGGGCCGGCGTTGGCCCAGTATAGTTGCAGTGCACTGATGACACCCAATTCGCGGAATCGCGGAAAATCTTCGGGCGCGACAAACTGTTCGTGCGTAAGCGTGTGAGGCAGTCCCGAATTCCCGTTGGCCTTGCGCGCAGCGGCGATCCCGTCGAGCGCGGCTTTCACCGCGCCGTCGCCCAGCGCGTGAACATGAATAATCAAGCCTTGCTTATCGGCGGCGATGCACAATTCCGCGAATTTCTTCGGGTCGAACAGCAGATCGCCGTTGCGGCCGGTGTTCTTATAAGGTTTCGTGAGGTTGGCGGTCTGCGAGGGGAATTCCACGACTCCGTCGGCAAATACCTTGATGCCGCTCACATGGAGATTGGGAACGTTCTTGTAGCCTTCGCGCGTTTTCTGCACCCCAGCAAGCTCCGCGACTGGGTCCTTCGCAAAGACCTGCGGAAATGCAGCCACCTGAGGCAAGAGCTCGCCATGCTCGGACAGGAGCCGGTAGGCCTTCAGCACATCCTCATCGGCGAGCGGATCGAGCCACGCCGTGATGCCCAGACTGTAGTTGTACCGGAGCGCGGCGCGCGCGGCGGCCAAAAGCCGCTCGTCAGTGGGTTTGGGAAGAAGAGGCATGATCTTGTCCATGCCCGCGTCAACCACGAAACCGTTGGGATCGAAATCCTTGCCGGCGCCGTAATAGCTGCGTTCGCCCTCGGAAAGTTTCTTCAGGAAATCCCTGCTGATGCCGGCGCGTTTCAAGAGCACGCGATTCGCCCAGCCCGTGTGGCCATCCATGCCGCGGAGAAGAACGGCCTGGTTTTCGTAGGAGCCGGAGTTGAACTTGCCATTGAGTTCATCGATGTGGGACCAGGTTTGCAGGGGCAAGCCGAGAATTTCCAGAATATCGCCGCGCATGCCGCGTCCTGACTTTTTCGCCTCGGCCGCGAAGGCCGCAAGTTCGTCAAGCGATTTAAGATCCTCACCGACCTCCGCGGAAATCAGATTGATGCCTCCTTCGACGGAATGGCTGTGGGAATCGATGAAGCCGGGAAGAAGGGACTTGCCTTCGAGGTTCACGCGCTCGGCGCTTGCGGAAACCAGCTTGGTGACTTCGGAAAGATTGCCGACAGCAACAATTTTGTCGCCACGAATGGCGACGGCTTCGGCGTAAGGATGGTCCGGTTCGGCGGTAAAGATTTTGCCGTTGTAGAAAATGCGCTCGGCGATCTTCTCGCCGTCAGGCCAAGCCGCGGACGCAAAAATAAAAGTGCAGAAAATTGCAAGACAAACGGACTTGCGAAACAAACGCATCATTTCACGCTCCACCTGTAGTGAAACCGGCGCGACAGGGTGTGTGTATTTACCGCAGAGCAGGCGGCGAGCGCAAGAAGAAAAATCGAACATAGAAAATGGAAATTAGAAAATAGAAAAGAGCGCGCATCGGGAACGCAGCGGGCGGGAAGTTCTGGGGGCCGCGGGAGCGGCCCGTTTTTATTTGGGAAGATCATGCTGCTTTTCCTGAAGCAGCGTTTGATTGGCCCGCGAAATTTTGTTTTGCGAAGGAGCGGGATTCGCGGGAGCGGGATTTGCGGTGGCGGGATTAGCAGCGCAGCTTGCAAAGAAAGAGAGGACGCGGCGGCGGAATTCCTGGGGTTCAAAACCGTAGGCGGCGGTGTGAAAAGCGCCGGGGACGACCCAGAGTTGTTTGGGGCCGCGGGCGGCGGCGTAAATCATTTCCGAATGGCGGCAGGGAAGCGCGACGTCTTTTTCGTCGCAGATCAGAAGAACGGGAAAAGCGCGCGAGGCCACCGCTTTCACCGGCGAAACTTCCGCAAGTGGAAAACCGGCAAGTTTCTCTCCGCGATACAGCAGTGTCCAACTAAAAGGCGCAAACAGAGTCTTACCGAGCGATGGATATTTTCGGAGGCCAGCGTAATCATAAGAAGCTTCACGCATACTGGCGAAGGGAGCTTCGGCGACGACGGCTTCGATGCGCGGATCGGCACCCGCGGATTGCAGCACGATTCCCGCGCCCATGGATTCGCCGAGGGCGAAGACATGCTGGAACCCTGGGCAAGGGGAGCCGAGCCCGGACCACTGGTAAGACGTCGTGAGACAAGGACCCAGCGCTGAGGAAATTAGTGCGTCGATGATGGCGCGAGTGTCGTTGCGTTCGAGCCAGCCGTAGGTGGCGATGGGGCCGCCGCTGGCGCCGTGGGCGCGGGCGTCCATCATGACAATGCTGTACCCGGCAAGCAGCAAAAATTCCGATTGGCGAACGACGCCGATGCGATTGTCGGCGACGCCGTGGAACAGCAGAACCCAGCTGCCATTGGGATTTTTCGGGAGGACTTTCCAGCCACGGAGAAGCGCTCCATCCGGAGCCTTGACGTCGAAGTCCTCGCGGGTTGCGCCGGTGGCGGCGAAGGAAGAGTCGGCTTCGCGGATGAGATCGGGGGTGAGTTCGCGGCGAATCGGATGGAGGAACGCGGGGCCGGCGAGCCAGCCGACCACGGCGGACAAGAGCGGCGGGAAGAGCAACAGAATCAGAGCGATACGAATCAAGCGGCGGCGCATGGGTACTTCATAAAGATACGAGAATGTGGCCGTTGGCGTTCGGGCAGTTTTTGACAGGGTGCCAAATCGGCAGGGGTACCCCACCCCCGGGTGTTTTTGTGCAAGAGTGCGGAATCGCCTGAAAACAAAAGAGTTGAATTTTCTGTGAGTGCAAAAAAGTGCAAAAAGGCGCAAAAGAGTGCGCAAGAATGTGAAAAGAAAGGGGATAGATCGAAACGTGTTGGAACGCCAGCGGTGTGAACGTCGAAACGGTGGAGGGTGCAATCAGGCTCGGACCCCCTCCCTCCCCCCACGTTTTTGTAAAAGATTGATACAGCAGGGTTTAGGGGGTGGGGGTCGGCAAAAGAATTGAGCTGAAAGGACTTACAGGGACAGTACCGATGATCGGGTCGTGATCGCCGCTGCCTAATTGCGGTGGTGGTTCTATTTGAACGCTGAAGTGTGGCGGGCGGCGGCGCGTCGAAGTGAAGTCGAAGATGGGCTCGAACTATCAAAGAACATGGTAGCTGGAGAGTTAATGCTTGTCAAGAATAACTTGTTAGTGATTCGAATGGACGTGGCAGGGTTGACACAGTGGGGTTCAAGTTGGAGGAGCGAAAGGGTTTGTGGGAGGGGTGGGATTCGAAAGAATTGTGGAAATCTGTGGAAAAATCGAAGTCTGTGTCGCGAGTCGTAAAGGATCAACCCATCGCGTTCTGCCGGAGTTCCAGAGAAAGCTGGTTCACTCATGAGCCGACGTAGCGCCGACCATGGCGGGAACCTGCTCTCTTCAACACCTCACGAAGATTTTTGGACAATGGAGGCTTAGCATCAGGAAGAAGCGGCAATAGGCGTTCAGTCACGAAGAGCTCAGTTGCCATACTTCCTAGAAGGTGTCCGTCGACACCAGCGGAGTTTTTGGCGTTACTCAGGTCGGCCAGGAGGAATGAAATTGCGTCCTCACTTAGGGCGTCGGTAGTGAGGTCGGGGAAATGAGGAAGAACAAACCGGGCCAGCAAATTTCGAAAGTGTGAAACTGTCCTATTGAATTCCGATACCAAAGCGTTGCGGGCTGCAACATTGAGCCATGTTCCGAACAACCAGCCCATTTGGTAGCAGAACCAGAATCCCGATTCGTTATGCGTCTCGTCCATTAGCCACTCTAACCACCAGCCCACCTCCCCAATCTCCAACTCAACAACTTTCAATTCGCCAACAGAATCGCGCATATACACGTCGCCCAAGAGCGCTAATGCAAGACGTGTATCCCGCAGTCTCAGGAGCTGGAGGAATAGCGCTTCGTGGCCTTCCCAGTTGAGCTCGATCTGCTTAATGAGATGGACAGGTTGCTTGCGGCGTTGCGGGATACTTATCGCCCCGAGTTCTGCCAGGGCCTCAAAAACGGGAGCAGTGTCGGTAGGGTCTGCACAGTAAAGCAGTGCAGCCTTCGCAACCCCGGACATTTTCTGCGCTCGCGCCCCGACAATCACTGCTAGGTCTGGTCTTGCTGTGCAGAGGCATTTCAGCGCGTTTACTGCCCAAGAATGCTCCTTGCCCTCATCGTCGAGGATTGACACAAGATGATCGACGTGGCGGTGGGAGAAATTGGACCAGGATAAACGATCCGAGGGCTTGGCAAAGTTCGAAATGAAATAGATAGCCGTTGCCGCCTCATTAACGCCCCGAACCAATAGCTCCGCCGACAAATCAAGAGCTGCCGTGGAGTGATGCCGATCGAGGATATTGCAGAGAATTCTTGCTCTGACCTCAGACAATGGCTCGGATTTATTCTTTGGCAGAAACGCCTCTCGGATAACGGCAAGGTCAAGAATACTGAGGAAACCCGCTGCACCACTTGTGAAACCATCGGTCGCGTCATCATCAGCGTCCGCGCGAATTTCGTTTTGAATAGAATCCGCCAAAGACACTATCTTTTGTGCGTCACCTGGAGCAGCAAAACGGCGTAGCGCCCCTGCAATTCCATGGTTGCAAAAATTGAAATCGTTCCTGCATTCAACAAGCGATTGCAGAAGCTCGTCCTTGAGGGACGCCCCTCTTAGTTCAACTAGCCGCACCACGGCAGCTGCTCCAATAGTGTTCCCGCACTTCATAAGTGCGCGTAACTGCGGCTCATGCGCAGGTGAAAGAGGCAACCCAAACTCAACTGCCCGTTCAACTTCTCTCTCGAACGGACGTAAGCGCTCGATTCGACTGGGAATCTCGGCAAGAAGCATTGAGACCACTTCGTCTCGACCAACCTCGACGTATTTAGTGGCGTTTAGAGCGAGGGCAAAATCGGCTTCGACGACAGTCCGAAAGAAGGCGGCACCAGTGCCGGGGGGCAGAAGGCTCAGAGTTAGGAACAAAGCCTGATCCCACCGCGTAAGACGCAGCTTCTCTATCAGGATTTGTGGATTCGCTTGATAGCGGAGAGCAAGCTCGCATGCCGCAAGGTATTCTGTCGCAGATTGATGGAAGAAGGCGAGCCTTGCACCTCGATACGGAGTGACAACTGACTTTGAGACCAGCCAGTTTGCCACCTCTGAAGCTTTAATTTCGCCTAGGCCCGCGCTTTGAAGCTCAGTCTCCAGAATCCTAAGCACATCCGCCAGCGGTTGTGCTTCCTCCCCCCGATTTATCGCTTCGTACGCGCAGAGCGAAAGCGCATGCTCGAGGTTAAATGGTTTGCTGAACCGCTGACGGAACGAGCTTTCTAAATCGCTGAAAAACACGTGGTAAAAGTCCCTGGGATGCACCTCTTCTGGCAGGCTAACCGTGCGGCTCGCCACCAACTGAAAATAGAACGGTTGTTGTAGCAGTCCCCGAACTTCGCGTTCAAATCGGCCACGGATATTGATCTCCAAGCGTTTGAGTTCCGCCGTAACGAATTCTTTATCAATCTGGTCGAGGTGGTAGGAAGGAAACCCTACTTTTTCGAGACCATCGCTCGTGCGTGAACCGATGATGATAGAAGCATTCGGATACTTTTCAATGAATCCCGTGAAATCTGCTTCATATGAACCGCTTTCCCAATATTCGCGCGGCATTTCGTTGAAGGAATCCAGGAAAACCTTCAGCCTGAAGCGTTGCGTAAGATCGTCGATTGACAAACCGTGCGGTAAAGTCCCGTTGGCTAGGTCTAACGCGTTGCCACGATACAACTTGAGGTCGGCCAACAGCGGAACTACTACAGCCTTTTCGTCGAGTTTCTCCGAGAGACAGCTGTCGTGGAGCTTTTGAGCGAGGCGAACGGCTGCGCCTTGGATCGAATAAGACTTTCCAGAGCCGGGAAGACCGATCAGCAGTGCGCGGGCCGGGCCATCGTCAAGAAACTGCTCAACCGGGCTGTGATCGAACTTCTCATGCCTGAAGCGGGATCCGCCTTTGCGGTCCCAGGATCCTTCGAAGTGTACTCGGAGGGGAAATTCCGGGTCTCTTCGAACTGCTCGGGTTAGCCTTGCTGCATGACGCGCCAACGCGAGAACGGTGTCAGGTGGACAGGCGGTGCCGGCAACTATGGCGGGCGCAGGGGAGGTTGGTGATAGTGACTTGGTTCCTAGTTCTTCAAGGAGATTCAGGAGCGAGCTGTGGTCTCTCGATTTATCGGCACGTTCCATCGTGGAGTACCCTACGAGGTGAATGCCGTAGTTGCTCCTCCAGTAGTCAACCTCTTCTGTGTGAATATCAGCCATTATCGCGAAGTGATCTCGTATCCCACCCTTGTAGGTATTTGAAAGGAGGTCGCGAACATATAAGAAATCAGGATCTCGGAGGCCAAAACCAGCATAAACGACTGGTCTGGTCGCGAGGAGCATTTTCAGTGACTCCAACGCAGCATGTCTTTCTCCCCCCGGCAATAGTTGTCGATACTGCTCACGCGTGAGAATTATGCTGTCACCGTCGGCCGCGTCGCCGTGCGGCTTGAACACAAAATCAGTAGCGTGAGCATGAATAATCTCGGCCGTTTCCGTCAGTTGCTTGTTTGTAACTGGCGGGCGGAAGAACAAGGCTGTCCGCCAAGTGCGTAGGCTCTCTTCGATGAGGTTGTCGTAGTTGGTCGTTACAAAGCAGCGCGGCCCCAAAGTCACCAGTTTTTGATGGATCGAGTGCGGTTTGGCGCTTCCGTATCTGCAAGCTTTCCGAACGAAGTCGCCAATCTGCGGCTTCGTCAGCTTATGGAATCCGTAGCTTGCGGCCTGGAGTAGGTCCCCCCGTTGAGCCTCGGCACGGACGAGGTCCGCGTTCTCACCAAATGCTTCAACGTACTTGGCCAGTTCTTCGATGAATCCCGACCATGAAGGAAGACCAGACCACATTGAAATACCGGAGCCGACAAACATCACCGTGTCTTCTTGGGCGAGAACTTGTCTTAGCTTTTCCATATGCATGAGCGATGGCCGCGGAATCATGCCTGTGCGGTTCGGGATGGTTTACCAATCCTCGGGAGCCGTTACCGCATGTTAATAGTACTTGGATTCTACTAAATCGCACAGGCAATCTAAGGCGTTTGGGGAATTTGAAGACGTGGGGAGAGAAGGAAACTAGAAACTAGAAATCAGAAACTAGAAACTAGAAGGCAGAAACTAGAAATGGGAGAAGCCAAACTAGAAACTGGAAAGCTGGGAGAAGAGTGCTTACCTCGCGGACCAATCCTCTGGCGGGAAAGCGAGAGGCCAGAACTGGGGGCTGCGGGAGTCAAATTCGAAAGCGACTTCGTACAAGGCCGAGGATGGTCCCGCGACCCCGACCACCCTGCAACCAACATCTTTTCCAGAGTGCGGGTTGGAGAGCAGGATTCTCTGATTGGCTTCCAATTTCACGGGCGATTCCAACAGACCGCCATGCGCATTTACAGCCGAGGTGAACGCTTGCACTTGTACGGCTCTTCCATCCAAAAGAGTTGTCCTGACAAGTACCGCGACTTGGAGCGCGACTCTTTGGCTTCTACGTTGTTTCTTGGGATCGGATTCGGCCACACCGGACCTCCTAAGACGCGCTCCCGGTTTCCTTTAGAACTAGTGATGGATAGCCTTAGATCGTTTCAGCCGTGCCCGAAGCACGGAATCTGCACGTGGGAAAGGGCGGTGGCAAGAAGAAGCAGAGGGAAGAGAGGGCGTGGGGGCGAAAGGAAGACTAGAAGGCAGAAAGTAGACAGTGGAAACTCGAAACTGGAAACTCGAAATTGGAAAGAGATGGGCAAGGTGGGGAGTGGCAAGAAAGGAATTCGAAGAGAGAAGCAGATCCCTCCCGCTGCGCAAAACCGACCGGAGCGCAAGAAACCGCGCTGCGGTCCGGATGGAGATAAATTCCTGGCGACGCTGCAGCGAAAGCGGCGTGTAGCCGCCGCACTCCAAACAAAGGCCAGGTGCTACATTTCCTCAGGGGCTAAAGAAGAGAAGATGGCGGCCTGAAGGCCGCCGCTACGTAGGCAAAAGAACGGGTCTAAAGACCCGCCACTACAAAAGCCAGTACAAAAGTAATGACAAAAGAGGTTAGACGGGGGCGCTTTCTCCCAGGAGGCCAGGTTCGCGGACGGCTGCTGCGGGTGCGGCTTTGGCAGGAACCTGGCGGGGGCGGCGAAGCTCCTGCACCTGCAAGGCGATGTCGGCGAAAAGCAGGGAGAAGGCGACGCAAGCCCATACGACGGTTTCGTCGAAGGCACCGCCGCTAACCTTTATCGCGTCGACGGCGGCGGCGACGCTGAAAGACCGGGCGCCGCCCAGGCGCTCCTCGAAGTGCTGAATGTAAAAGCCGAGGGGAGCGGCGACGAAGACGCCGGCGACATAGAAACGTCCGACGACGCGATGGAACTTGGTGAAGCGCTGGCGGAGGCGGTCAGAGAACTGCATGGGCCCGAGCAAAAGGGCACAAGCGCCCATTATGCCGTGCGGCAAAAGCCACCACTTGAAGGACTGGATATGCGGCCATTCGGCATTCTTGGCGTCGATGAGGAAACGCTCGTTATGGCCTAGAACATAAGCGACCATCAGGCCGATGAATCCAAATACAAGATATTTCGCGCGCGGCCACGCGAAGCGCGGGGCCACTAATGGGCTGGTCGACAATTTGGGCTCCTAGACAAAGGTGGGAACTGGGGACAGCATACACTGAAAAGTCGCGGCCACACACGAAAACTTAGAAGGTGATGTCACAACGGCGGGGCACTTTCTCCTTGCCGTGGTGTCCAATTTCTTGAAGTGCGTCCGCTCGCAGGCGGATGGCAAGGAATCCAACTTACCTAAAAAAGTGCAAGAAAAAACAAGCGAATCGTTCTAACAGGGAGCGCAAGAGAGTCGCAGGGGCGCCGACGAATCTAGCTTGAAGGAGTCGGACCATGAGAATTTCAGAGGTGGAGGTGCGCCCGGGCGGTCGCAGATTGTTGTGGATCGCAGCCCTGGTGGCGGCGGCGAGCATCGTCGTGCTGCTGGTGGAGCCGTTCCAAACCGCGGACGGCAAGACGGCGGTGGTGACGTATTCGCGCGGCGTCCTGCACGTGTCGATTCCTTACCATGCCGTGCATGCAGGCGACGGAAAGCTGACGGTGGAAGTGCTGGACCCGGAAGACAAAGTTCTGGGGCGCGCGGAAACGCAAGTGGCCATTGGCAAAGGAGATGGGCGCTGGCAGGAAGACATCCGATTGGACAAGGTGCTGGGCGTTGATGACCTGGTGTGGCACCGCGTGCGCTACCGATATGAATACGACGGCGGGAAGGACGCGGCGTTGGAAGGCACGGAATCCATCTCGCAGATTTTGCGGACGCCGGTGGTGCACATCCTGGGGCAGCAAGCGTACTTGAGCGGAGGTGCGGCGGCGGTGCGAGTGATCGTGACGGATTCCAAGAACGAAGCGATTGCTGGAGCCGGAACGGTGCTAATCGAGCTGGCCGTTGGCGAGCAGAAGCATCGCGTCCTGTTTACAGGGCGGCTGAACCGCCGAGGGACGGCGGAGGCGCAATTCCGGTTTCCCGCCGGCTTAACAGGAAGCTACCAATTGCGATACGTGGTGGACACACCGATCGGTTCGACGGAGTACACGCAAGGGGTGCGGCTGGAAGATAAAGTTTCGATACTGCTGACGACGGAAAAGCCGATCTATCAGCCCAGCCAGACGATACATGTGCGGGCGCTGGCGCTGGACCGGTCGAATCACGAAGCGGCAGCCAATCGGAAGCTGATGTTTGAAGTGGAAGATTCGCGCGGGAATAAGGTGTTCAAGAAAGCGACGGAGACCGACAAATTTGGAATTGCATCGGCGGAATTCGCGCTGGCCGATGAGGTGAACCTGGGCACTTATCACCTACGCGCGCTGATGGGCGAAGCGGAAGCGCCGACGAACACGGCGGAGATCGCGCTGAACGTCGAGCGATACGTGTTGCCGAAATTCAAGGTGGCGGTGGAGTTCGCGGGCAACGGGAAGAAAACGAAGCGGGGTTACCGGCCCGGCGATCACGTCAAAGGAACAGTGCGAGCGAATTACTTTTTTGGGAAGCCGGTGGATGGAGCGGAAATCAGTGTGAAGGCCACCAGCATGGACGTGGCGGTGTTTGAAGTTGGATCCGCGCAGGGCAAGAGCGATCGCGACGGGAGTTATGAATTCGACCTGAAGCTGCCGGGATACTTTGCGGGGCGGCCGCTGAGCCAGGGAGCAGCGCGGGTGCTGATTGAGGCCACTGTGAAGGACTCTGCAGGGCATGCGGAGAGCCGCGGAGAAGCGATTACCGTGAGCGATACGCCGCTACTGGTCACCGCCGTTCCGGAAGGAGGCACGCTGATACCAGGCTTGGAGAATCAGGTGTTCCTACTCACTTCGTATCCGGATGGAACACCGGCGCGAACGGAATTGACGATCCATGCCGCGGACAACGCCGAGCAACGCGCGGCGACGGACGAAGGCGGTGTGGCGGTGATTCGAATCAAAGCGGGCGTGGGAACGCAAACTCTTACGGCGGACGTAACGGATAAAGAAGGAAACCACGCTTCGAGCAACGTGCCTCTGCAAACGCGAGGAGGGCAGGATCAGATTCTTCTGCGGACGGAACGGGCGGTTTACCGGGCGGGAGAGGCGATCGAATTGAAAGTGTTTTCCACGGTGAAGCGAGGCACGGCTTACGTGGACATCGTCAAGGAAGGGCAAACGATTTTGACGCGCGACCTGGACATTGAAAATGGTGAGGCGAAATTAACGCTGGCGGCTACGCCCGAGTTGGCGGGCACGGTGGACTTCAACGCTTACTTGTTTGGGCGAGATGCGCGTCCGGTAGGGGATCACCGACTGGTGTTTGTGCAGCCAGCGGATGAATTGAAGATCGAGGCGTCGGCGAATGCCGCGGTGTACAAGCCGGGCGGCGAGGCGCGCATCCGCTTCCGCGTGACCAACGCGAAAGGGCAGGGCGTGAGCGCGGCGCTGGGCTTGCAGGTGGTGGATGAAGCGGTGTTCGCGCTGGCGGAGAAACAGCCGGGATTTGCGAAGGTTTTCTTTTACCTGGAGCAGGAAGTGTTGAAGCCGCGCTATGAAATTCACTCGATTGGAATGCCTGAGGTGGTTGCGCCAGTGGGAGACGCTGAAAAGGAACAGCACGACCGCGCGGCGCGCGCATTGTTTTCTGCCACCGAGATGGTGACGGCGAACAAGTTCGAGACGGAGTTTGGACGGACCGTGCCACAAACGAAATACGGCGAGTACGCGCAACGGTACCAGGCGCGCTTTCTGGTGCAAGTGCGCGGATTATCGGAACGTCTCAGCCATGCGTATGCGGAGAACGCTGAACATGGGGATTTGATTAAGACCGTCGAGGGCATGACGCACGAAGGCGCACCCGGGCTTCGGGATGCGTGGGACACGGCTCTGCGTGTGGAACACGTGGCGTGGGATTCGAACAAGACACATTACCTGGTGCGAAGCGCTGGTCCGGACAAGCAGTTCGGGACTGGGGACGATTTGTGGACATACGTGGAAGTGCGGCGGCGGAAAATCGTGGGGCGCGCGAGTTCGGGGCCCAGCACGATTGGGGTCAAAATCGAGCACGATCGCGGTGCGTTCAATGGGCGCGCGGAGGTCAACGGAACGGCGGTGGACCAGTGGGGCGGGGCGCTAGAGGGGGCGGTGGTGCAGTTGCGCTCAGTTCTGAGCGCGAAAATACGCAGGACCAATGTGGACGCCGAAGGGCGATTCCGGCTAGGGGACTTGCCGCCGGCGGATTACGAGGTCGCTATCTCCACCGGGTCAGGAAGTGTATTGAAACGAGTGGAACTTGAGCCGCGCGATCGCGCGATAGTTTCCGTTTTGCTGCGGCAGGAACATTCGGAGACGGTTGTGGCGGTCAGTGAGAGGTCTCGGACGCTGGCGGATTTCAAGGTTGGATTTGGAATGGCTGGCGGCGTTCCGGGCGGAGTTGCGGGCGGGGTTATGGGCGGAGTTGTCGACGGTGTGCAGGGTCTGCCCATGGCGGACCGCAACTTTGAAGCCGTTGGGATGGCGCCGCCTCCTGCAGCTCCCATGCCTATGCTTGCCATGAATCAGATGGTTGAGGTGACCGGCGCGGACGTTACAGTGATGAG
>WNFO01000212.1_pt1 | contig 40664 bp, 31 predicted proteins | sample 5400251 | NCBI WGS metagenome assembly WNFO01 (sample SAMN13153354, study PRJNA577476) | soil metagenome | isolation source: 100 cm saprolite under Madrone tree | place: USA:California | collected 2016-06-14 | reverse complement strand
ACACGATCGAACGCTCTTCCCCCGCCATGCGATTCAACAAAGTCGATTTGCCAACATTCGGCCGCCCGATAATCGCAATCTCGGTAATTTCCGTCGCTGGCGAATCTTCCGCATGCACCGTATCCTGCGCCGACATCACTTCCAGCGCGTAGTCCAGCAAATCGTCAACGCCGCTGCCATGCTCCGCCGCAATCGGAAAAATCTTCACGCCGAATTTGTGGAACTCCGCTGCCTGTGATTCCTGGCCGACTGCATCTACTTTATTCACCGCAATCACAAACGGTTTGCCCGTCCCGCGCAGCATTTGCGCCAATTCCTGATCCAGCGGCGTAATCCCCGCTTGGTTGTCCACCACTAAAACCAGCAGCCCCGCTTTTTCGAACGCCACTCGCGCCTGCTTAAAAATTTCCGTCGGAATCAGCGCCTTGTCGTCAGGAATAATTCCGCCGGTATCCACGATCTCAATCGCTTTGCCGCGCCATTCTGCTTTGCCATAAATTCGGTCGCGGGTAATTCCCGGTTCGTTGGTCACAATCGAGCGCCGCGTCCCGGTCAGCCGATTGAACAACGTGGACTTGCCCACATTTGGCCGCCCGACAATCACCAGTGATGGAAGTTTTTCTTTCATTCGATCTTTCATTCGAATAGGCAGACTACTCCGGCGACTCAGCGAGACGCCGCAGCTGTTTTGGAATACCACAGTGTAGCAGATGCAGCGGTAGTCGTTAGCCTGATGGAACGCCTCCGTTCGTCGCCATCTTCGGCCTACCAGCCGGCTTCAATGGCAAGCCTTGTCGCAAAAGAACTACGCCGTAATCGCTGGCTTGACGCGTTTGCGTCACGCGGACTAGTGTAATTGCACATTTTGTTCGCATTGAAGTACAGGAACTTGCTGGCGCAGCTGTCGCTGTGAAGAACGTCAACACCGGCCTTTCGCGCACCGTGACCACCAGCGAAGACGGCACCTACTCCGTTCCCGAACTCCCCCATCGGCACTTATTCAGTCACGGTGGAAAAGGCCGGCTTCAAACGAGGCGCAGTCACCGGTCTGAAAGTGGAAGTTTCAACCGAATTGCGCGCCGACGTCGCGCTTCAGACCGGCGAAGTCACTCAGGTAGTTGAAGTCACCGGCGACGAATTGCCGCAAGTCGAATCCACCAGCAACGTCCTCGGCGGCATCGTCGAATCCAAAGTCGTCACCAACCTCCCGGTCAACGGCCGTGACTATCAGAAATTGATTTTCCTGGTACCTGGCGTTGCAGGTTCACCGGATCAGATTACCGATTCTCCCGGATCCTTCGGCACCTTCTCGGTCAATGGCGCGCGCGGCCGTTCCAATAATTTCCTTCTCGACGGCACCGATATGAACGACGGCTACCGCAACGACCCCGCCATCAACGAAGCCGGCGTGTTCGGTACGCCTGCCACGATTCTTCCTCTCGAAGCCATTGCCGAACTTCGCGTACTCTCCAACTCCGAAGCGGAATATGGCCGCAGCGCTGGCGGCGTCATCAACATCGTCACCAAAAGCGGCACCAACGCCTTTCACGGCTCCGGCTTCGATTTCTTCCGCAACAACGCGCTCGACGCTCGCAACTATTTCAACGACACCACCCAGCGGCAAAATCCTTTCCACAACAATCAGTTCGGCGGCGCACTCGGCGGGCCTATCTTCAAGGATAAAACTTTTTTCTTCGTTGACTACGAAGGCGAACGCGAAAAAGGCGCCGAGAGCAGCACCGCCTGCGTGCCCACCGAGGGCGACATCAACACGGCTATTGCCGACAACGGCGGCGCAGTGAATCCGGTCATTGCCAATTTGTTGGCCAAGAATCCCTGGCCCACTCCGACCACCAGCAACGATTGCTACAACAATGGTGGCAGTAACATCTCTCTCGCCACGCCCTTCTCTAATCGTGTGGATAGCGCGATTGTTAAGATCGATCACAGCTTCAACGCCAACAATCTGCTCACCGGCCGCTACTACATCGGTGACAGCGATCAAAGCTTCCCGCTGGCGCTCGTAGGCGGAGGATTGCTCCCCAACTACAACACTGCAACGCCTACTCGCGTGCAACTCATTTCAATCTCGTACGTAACCACGATCAGTCCGTCCATCGTTAACGAAGCGCGCCTCGGCTGGAACCGCTTCGCTGAAGGTTTCTTTCCCGAAGACCGCAGCTTCGATCCCACTTCCATTGGACTGAACACCGTGGCACCCGGAACCCCGAACGCGGGCACGTACAACCTTGGCATACCTCGGATTACCATCAGTGGTCCCGGAAGCGGCTTTGCGCCATTGGGTGCGGACAATGGCGATCCGCGGCAACGCGTAGACACGAACTGGCATTATATCGACGGCGTGTCGTGGAAAGCAGGGAAGCACGATATCAAGTTCGGCTATGAGTACCGGCCCACATCCATTTCACAGATTTTCAATCGTGGATTCCGAGGCACCCTGAGTTTTAAGGATGCTTCCGATGGAAGTTCGACTGGGCTCGATCACTTTATTGCAGGACTACCCGACGACGGCTCGCAACGGCAGGGAAACACGAATCGCAACACCTTTGAAAATTCCTACTCCGGATACTTCCAGGACAGTATCCATGTGACACGGAAATTCACCCTGAATTTCGGCCTGCGCTACGACTATTTCGGGATCGTCCAGGAAAAGCACGGCAACTTCAGCAATTTTGATCCGACAACCGGCGCTGACATCCTGGTTGGAAACGGTCGTCTCTATCAACCCGACTACAACAACTGGGCGCCGCGCGTCAGCGCCGCGTGGGACGTCACCGGAAAAGGCAAGACTGTTCTGCGGGCCGGATGGGGTGTTTTTTACGACGCGTTCTCGCAGGACATGTTTATGGGCCATCTTCCGTTCAATAGCGGCTTCGACCCAGGGCCGGCATATACCGGCAACCCTTCTGCGCTCAATCCGATCTCCTCGGCCGGTTTATTTGGCGGCGCATTGAACACCGTCGATCCGGTTTACGGTTTCGCGTCGCTGATGAGCGACCGTTTTGGCGTGGACCAGCACATTCGCAGTCCCTACCTGGAAAACTACAACCTGAACCTCCAGCAGGAACTGACCAAGCACATGGTGCTTGAAATCGGCTACGTCGGCTCGCAGGGACACAAGCTTTTCCGATTCCGCGACCTCAACCAGCCCAGTCAGGCGCAGATAACCGCCGCGGATCTGGGTTGCAGTTGCATCAACGATGGCAGTGTTCCTGGCCGCTACACCACGGCCGGAACGTATTTCAACTACGAAGAAAGCTCGGCCAATTCGAACTACGACGCGCTACAAACCAGCCTCCGAATTAATGGATGGCACGGCTTGCTGTCCACCCTAAATTACACATGGTCACATTCGATTGATGATGCCAGCGACGGCGAAGACTTCGTGCCGAACGCTGCTCAGCCGAACGATAGCACTGCGCCTATTCGTCTGAACCGAGGAAATTCGAACTTCGACATCCGCAATCGCCTGACGTGGAATTTCATTTACGAATTTCCAACAATGACCGGCGGTTGGCAGAAGCTGAAAAATGGATGGGGCGTGAACGGTATCGTCACCGTGCAATCGGGTCAACCGTTCCAACTCAACTACAACTTCGAAGATGACTACGACGGAAGCGGCGAGTTCTTCGGTCGCCCTGACCTGGTTGGACCGATTCACTATTCGAGCGATCCGCGAAACTTCCTGGATTTGACTTCGTTCGCCGCACCTTGCACATATCCGGCGTCTGGCGGCGACGGGTTTGCCGATACTTGCATCCCAGGTACGCGTCACTTCGGCAACGAAGGGCGAAACTCACTCATTGGACCGCATTTCCGGCAATTCGATTTCTCCCTTTTCAAGAACACTGCCATTACGGAGCGACTCAAGCTCGAGCTTCGCTTTGAGGCGTACAACCTTCTGAATCATCCCAATTTTGCCAATCCGTACTTGCCGGCATTCATTGCGGACGCAGCGCCTAACGGCGTCGGCCCGGACGGTCGCTCCCTGAACAATTCTCAAGGCCAAGGGCTGCAACTGACCGCCACGGGCGACGTCGGGATCGGCTATCCATTCTTGGGTAGCGGCGGACCGCGAACGCTGCAAATCGCCGCCAAATTCACCTTTTAGGTTTACAACCCAAAAACACTTTTCCGATGGCCTCCAGGTTCTCTCTGGAGGCCATTTTTCTTGGACATCGCCTTCCTCCCCCTCCAGGGCCGACCTGATTCCTGCCGAATCTGGTAAAGTGCTGGGACACTGACGGCCTCCCTTGCCAATCTGGAACTGCCCAGAAGCGGCCCACCGCAGTGTAATTTTTTCGGTGGCCTTGCGTACTAACCTATGGACGTCCAGAAAACAGGCCGGATGCCAGACCGGATGAATGCGGTGGACACAAGGGATTCCGGCGCAATCGTTGCCCGGGCCAGGGCAGGGGATGCCGAGGCTTGGGGTGACTTGTACCGAGAATTTGCTCCGGCCATTTTCCGTTTCTGCCGCAGAGCTCTTCCAACCCGCGAAGATGCAGAAGACGCAACCATGGAAATTTTCATGAAGATTCGAGACAAATTGGACCAATACGACGCCACCCGGCCTTTTACTTCTTGGCTTTACAAAGTGGCCGCAAATCATTGCTGGGACATGCTGCGCCGCCGTAAAATCCGCCAGGACAAGGAAACCGACGATTTGGAAACTCTGCCCCTCGAGCACCCCGATCCTAATCAACTCGACCAACTGATCGAAAAGCGCACCAGCGAAGAAGTCCGCAAAGCGCTGGACAAGCTGGGTTCTCGCGCGCGCATGGCGCTCGTCTTGCGCTATTACTCGGACATGAGTTATGACGAAATTGCTGATTCGCTCGGCGTACGCCGCGCCTTTGTTGGCGTGGTGCTGCTGCGGGCTCGGCATGAGCTGCGCCAGACGCTTGAAGGTACTGGCGCGATGGCGGCGGGAGGTGCCCGATGAGCTCGATGAGTTCGCCACCGAATGATCGTGAACGCGAAGCCCAGGAACATCTCGACGAGATGACCTGCATGTTGTACCTCGAGCGGCAACTGGAGCGCACGCGCGCGCTGGGAGTCTCCGCGCACACGCAAAGCTGCGACGCTTGCCGCACTCTGCTGCGTGCGATGGAACGCGAATCGCGCCTGCTCACCCGCGCCATGCTGGAGGAAGAAGAGCCACTGCCCGCGCGTATCGCCGCTTTCCAGGAACGCGTGCACCGCTCCATGCAATGGGTTTGGATGGTGGTGTTCGGACTCTCCGCTACCGCCGTATATGCCATGTATACCGGCTACATCGAGCCGTGGGAACAACGGCTGGAAACGGCGGGTCTCGGCGGAACGAACCTGGTGAGTTTGCTAATTTTTCAAAGTGCCTTCTGGAAAGGATGGCAGTCGATGATTTCATTGGTGGAGCTGCTTGCGCTGCTTACAGCTGCAGGACTGGCGATGATGTTCCTGCGGCGAAGGATTCGGCGCGGCTCGGCGCTTGCCCTGGTATTGACAGGGTTTTGCGCTGCGTTCGCCGTGCCCCCGCCAGCTGGCGCTACCGAGGTTCGAAAGGGACAGACCGCGGAAATCCGGAAGGACGAAAGCATCCAGGGCAACGTTTTCCTTTCGGGCGAGCACATCGAAGTAGAGGGCGACGTAGATGGCGATGTGTATGCCGCGGGAAAAGACATTGAAATCGACGGGCACGTCACAGGGGACCTGATCAGCGCGGGACGCACCGTTTGGATTCGTGGGCAGGTCGACGGGAACGTACGCTCTGCCGGCAATACCGTGAACGTAATCGGAAAAGTCGGCAAGAACATGACCTACTTCGGGGACACCATCCGGATCGATGAGAAGGGCGCGGTGGGCGGCAGTATCACAATGTTCGGAAGCGACATGAATATCGAAGGACGGCTGGGGCGCGACGTGCTCTTCATGGGCGACCGCGTTATCGTGAATGGGACAGTTGGTGGTTCGATTGACGAAAAGGGCGCGAATTTGGAGATTGGGTCCAAAGCGCAGATTGACGGACCGGTCCGATTCGAGGGTGAAAACGAACCCGCTGTCTCAAGCGGAGCAAAGCTGGCCTCTCCCGTCCGGTTTACGAAGCATATACACAAGAAAGAAGAATTCGGCCAGACTTCGGCGTTTTGGGCCTTCGTTTTGGCCGCTGCCTTTGTGGTGTACGGAATGATGTTGTTCCTGCTGATGCCGGGCTTTGCGAAAGAGGCAACGCACTCCGCGGAAAATATAGGAGCGTCGCTGGGACTGGGGTTGCTGATATTTTTTGGAGTACTCATTGGATCGGTGCTCGCGATGATCACCATGATCGGATTGTTCGCTGGTTTCTCAACCTTGTTTGTATGGATCATCGCGGTTTACGCGGCGCAGCCACTTGTCGGCACCTTGTTGGGGCAGTGGATTTTGGGCCGGACGAACGAAACCTGGCCGCTGATTGGGAGAATGATACTGGGCGTAGTCCTGATCCGCGTGGCCACGCTGCTTCCCCACGGCTGGGTAATAAAATTGGGGGTCATCTTCTGGGGGCTCGGCGCGATTTCGCTGGCGGTGTACAGAAGGTTCCAGCCTCCCGCTCCGGCGACGCCGCCGTATGTACCGCCCAGTGCGCCATTGACTCCGTTAACGCCGGCAGGAGGCGCGGCAGCAGTTTGAGTCTAAATTAGTTATATTAAATTACGTAAATTGGGGCCGGATCGGTAGTTCGATTCGGCCCGTTCCTTTTGGTGAGGACGAAGTTCGCTAATGGGCGCGAACGCTCAAAACCGAGAATGGCGGCGCCACTGGCGGACCGACGTACAGTGCAGTGGTGGAGAATGTGCCGCCACCGGAGATGCTTGTCAAGTTAGAAACGCCGTCGAGGCTGAGCCGTCCGCTGGTCGTCTGGAACAGTTGCGGAGTGGTGATGCCGAAGAACGCTGGAAACGTAGTGGCATTGAATTGCGGAGATGTCGGTGTACTCATCACCGCTGTAAAACGCGTGAAGCGAAGGGCAAGATCTTGTGAACTTGCGGCTCCCGGCGTAGTGCCGGATTGCGCGGTGAAAGTTGACACTGGAAACGCGACAGTCTGGCCGGGCAAAATGTCGGCCACGCTGGTGGAATTTTGAAAACTGCTGCCGGTTGGAATCTGTAGTCCTTTCGAGACGATCTGGAATGCGTTTGGCGTGTTCAGCGTCACCACAATCTGGTCGCCGAGGTGCAGTTGTCCACTCAGCAGGCTGCTGCTGCCGGCGAAAACGCTGTCGGTGACGACGATGGTGAATTGGCTGGCAACGGAATTCGGAACACTGGTGACAACCCCTTCAATGAGATCCCCGGAGGAAAGCTTAGCCGGGAGCGGCTGATAAAAAACCAGAGTAAAGGTGCCGCCGGCGTTCAATAGGGTATCCACAATTGCCCCGGTATTCGCTTTCACGCAGGTGAAATCCTGGGCAAAACCCAATGTTGTGCAATCGGCGCTGAATTGGGTGGAAGAGTTCGCGGTGGCGGTGATGCTGCCGCGCGTGGAAGTCTGGATGGTCAACGTGGAGCCGCTTACGCTGGTGATCAAGCCCATCACATCGTCCACGTGGGAAAGTTCACCCGAAGCAAGATCGGTTGTTGCTGAAGATGGCGGCAGGGTAGTGGCCGTAAACACGTTGGCCGCGCCGAGATTAACGGCGGTAACGGTCTGACCGTTTAGCGTGAGCGCGTTCGGCAAGTCCACACTTAAAGCGACTCCGATTTGCATACTATCCGTAACGGTCAGGTTAGTCGAAATTGTAGCGGTACCAGCGGCTCCACTGACTGAACCCAGCGTTCCAGGAGCGCATCCCGGAATGCCGGGAGTCGCTTGCGTGCAAAAAGTGACGCGGGGAGCAGAAAAAGTGACCGTCATCTGGGTGTAATTGCCGGCTGGCACGGAAACTTTTGTGGCCAGCGGAGTCGAATCGCTAGTGACGCGATTGAATTCGGCGATGTACGCGGTGGAATTGAGGGAAACATTGACGGCGGTACCAGTCGCAGGAGTCAAGGTGATCCCGGCAATAGTGGCGGTAAAGGCCTGAATAGAGAGCGCCAGGGTCGGGTCGGGCGGGTTAGCCGTCAGGACGAAAGAGAGTGTGGCGTTGCCGCCACCGCAGTTTGAAATGCAGCCGCCACCGGGAGCGCCGCTGCAGGATGCGAGCAAAATAGATGTGAAAAGCAGGACTGCGACTGCTGAAGTCTGGCGCGTCATTCGAGTTACCCCACGTGGCCCAAGAATACGCCTCGCCAGGGACCTGAGAGGCGAAGCCAAACGACATCCCCCGAGATAGAATTTACCGTCTTGCGCATTGAGTCAGAAAGATAATCAGAAAGTGCGTATACAACTGCTAACCCGAGAAGCTAACATCCGGCCCACGGCTGCAATCGCCATCGAGTAGAGCGAGAACGAGAGCACGTGGTCGTGTCCCGTCAAAATACCTAGCCTTGAACTCGAATGCCACGACACACGAGGTTAGGCAATGATGTAAACTGCCGACTTCTCACCCCGCCCGACTTTACCGATGCTGGTGCGCAGCCATTCGAAGCAGTGCTGCGCGCGCCTCGCAGGAGGATTCCATGTCGTCTTCGCTGGCTTGGCCCGCTCTGCCATTCCCAGAATGGAGACATACTTACGCGACACTGCATATGTGGACCCAGATCGTCGGCAAGATCCGGCTGGCGCTTGGTCCGCCGATTAACCATTGCTGGGGAGTGGCGCTTTATGTGACGTCGCGAGGGCTGACGACCTCGCCGATGCCGTACGGGGATGGATCTTTTGAGATTACGTTCGATTTCATCGCGCACTCGCTGGAGATCGCTACCAGCCGCGGCGAGACCCGAGCCTTCCGGCTGGGGCCGCGCACAGTGGCGCAATTTTATGCGGAGCTGATGGGCGCGCTGCGTTCGCTAGACATCGACGTGACGGTGTGGCCGATGCCGGTGGAAGTGCCACGACCGGTGCGGTTCACTCTGGATGAAAGCCATGCGTCTTACGATGCCGAGTATGCGCACCGGTTGTGGCGGGCTCTGGTTAGCGTGAACAATGTTTTTTGGGAATTTCGTTCACGATTTATCGGGAAGAGCAGTCCGGTACATTTTTTCTGGGGCAGTTTCGATTTGGCGGTTACGCGATTTTCTGGGAGGCTGGCGCCGGAGCGGTCGGGGGCGGAGGGGTTCATGAAGGACGCCTATTCTCACGAAGTGAGTAGTGTGGGGTTTTGGCTGGGCGACGGAGAGGTGATTAAGGACGCGGCATTTTATGCATACGCGGTGCCGGAGCCGGCGGGATTCAGGGATTATCGGGTGCGGCCAGCGACGGCGTTTTATCATCCGGATAAGGGCGAATATTTTTTGATGTACGACGAGGTGCGGTCGGCGGCAAATCCGGCGGAAGTGTTGCTGGATTTTTGCCAAAGTACCTATGAAGCCGCGGCAATAACAGGGAAGTGGGATCGCGCGAATCTGGAACGGCAGGGTATCGACTGCATCGAAGGCAGTCGCGGATTAGTTTCGCTCTAAGGTCTGCGCAGAAAAGCGGCAGATGGATTGCCGCACTCCAAAAGCGCCCGCTTCAGAACGCGGCCGCTACAGAAACAAAAGACACTGCAAAGCGCTTGCCGAGAGCGCGGTTCATCCCGGTGTGTTATCGTTTTTTTGTTCGATACTTAGATTTTTGGTGAAGGGTGAATGGAATTTGGCAAAGCGCGCCAATAAAACGGCGGACAATCCTACGTTTAAGAAACGTGTCCAGACCGAATCGGCAGGAGTGCCGGAACGGCGTTACGTTTCCTTTGACGAAGAAGAGGCTGCCGTAGCGCCGCGGAAAGCCAGGCTGGTGAGCGACCACCGAGACGAGTCCGGAGCGCCCGCAGCGGTTCAAGTGGACATGCGGGAAGTGTTTGGGCCGGGGGGATTGCTGGAACGGTCGATGATTGGCGGGTACGAGCACCGCGTAGCGCAACTGGAAATGGCGGAAATGGTGCATGACGCCTTTCAGACGCGTCATCACGCGATCGTGGAAGCCGGAACCGGCACGGGGAAAACGTTGGCGTACTTGCTGCCGGCGATTTGCAGTGGGCGGCGGGTGGTGATTTCTACCGCGACGAAATCGTTGCAGGAGCAGCTCTACCAGAAAGACATTCCGTTTTTGAAAAAACATTTTGCACCGAATTTGGAAGTTGCGGTGATGAAGGGGCGGGCGAATTTCTTATGCCGTACGAAACTGCACCAGATGGCCGATTCGCCGATGTTGAAGGGCATGGAAGAACTGGACGCGTTTCGGCAAATGCGCGAGTGGGCGAAGTTGACGGAAACGGGTGACCGGGCGGAGCTAACTTTTTTGCCGGACGATTCGGATTTGTGGGCGCGGCTGGATGCGCGGCGGGATACCTGCACGGGGCAGAAGTGCCCTGATTTTAACGATTGTTTTGTGACCGCAATGCACGGCCGGGCGCGTGAAGCGGACTTGATTATCGTCAACCATCATTTGTTTTTTGCGGACCTGGCGCTAAAGCATGACGATTTTGGCAGCATTCTGCCGGAATATTCGGCGGTGGTTTTTGACGAAGCACATGAAATCGAAGACGTAGCCAGCGATTATTTCGGGCGACAGATTTCGAATTACCGATTTGAAGAGCTGGCGCGCGACGCGGACCAGACACTGCGGATTTTGAAACTTGGTTCGCCTGCGCTGTTGCGGCGAACGCAGCGGCTGCGCGAGCGTAGCCGGGCATTTTTCGAATCGTTTCCGCCGCGCGAAGGGCGGTATCCATTTTCGCGCGCCGATCGCGGAGCATTTATCGAGCAGCACCATGAAGCGTACACCGGGCTGATGGATGCGCTGAAGAGCCTGGAGACTGGATTTGCGGCGCTGACGCAGAAGCCGGAGGAGTTGACACGGCTCGGCAGGCGCAGCTTCGAACTGCGGCAGGAGCTGAGTTTCCTGTTCGAATCGAACGAACGGAATTTTGTTTATTGGTATGAGCGGCGAAGTAAAGGCGTGTTCCTTGCGGCTACGCCGATCGATGTAAGCCAGATTCTGCGCGAGCGGTTGTTCGAACAGTTCGACACGGTGGTGCTGACTTCCGCGACACTGACGGTCGGCAATCGCTTCGATTACATTCGACAGCGGCTCGGTCTGGACAACGCGAAGGAACGCACGTTGCCGCCAGAATTTCAGTACGGCGAGCAGGCCTTGTTTTATTTGCCGCAGCGGATGCCGGATGTGCGGGACGCCGGATTCGCCTCACGCGCGGCGGACGAGATTTTGCGATTGCTGGAACTGAGCGAAGGGCGCGCATTTTGTTTGTTCACCAGCTACGCGCAGATGAAAGATCTGTACCAACGGGTCAGCGCGCGTTCGCCGTATCCGCTGATGCTGCAAGGGACGGCGCCGCGATCGGCGCTGCTGGAGCGATTTAAAACCACACCGAATGCGGTGCTGTTTGCGACGGCGAGTTTTTGGCAGGGAGTCGACGTTCCGGGCGAACAGCTTTCCTGCGTGATTGTGGACCGGTTGCCATTTGCGGTGCCGAGCGACCCGATTGTGGCGGCACGCGTGAATGCGCTGAATGAAGAGGGAAGAAACGCATTTGCGGAATATCAGGTGCCGCAGGCGGTGCTGGCTTTGAAACAGGGATTTGGGCGGTTGATTCGTGCGAAAACGGATCGTGGCGTGTTGTCTCTGCTCGATAACCGCATCCAACGGATGGCCTATGGTAAAATTTTTATAGAGTCGCTGCCCAAGTACGCGACAACGAATGAACTGAATGCGGTGGAGCGTTTTTTGGCAGCGGCGAAAACTGCATGAACCGGTGGGCAGGGGCAACCGGCGAGCAGTGATCGTTTTGAGTCGCTGCCATTGTTGAAAAAAGCGCCAGCAGGGCTGTCGCACTCCAAAATTAAGAGCGGCGGGATAAGCCCGCCGCTGCATAAAGAACGCGAACGACTGAATTTATGCGCGCGCAAAAGAAGGATTGAGCCGAGAATGTTTCAAGTCAGTGTTGAAGAAACTTTTTCCTCGGGGCACGCACTCCGCGGATACCGGGGTAAGTGCGAGAATGTGCATGGCCATAACTATCGCGTGCAGATAACCCTTGCAGGGCCGCAACTGGATAGCATCGGGCTGCTTGTGGATTTTACGGAGTTGAAGCGGGTGCTGCGGGGAATTATTGCGCTGCTCGATCACCAGTTTTTGAATGACCTCGATGCCTTCAAGACGCTGAATCCGTCAGCGGAAAATCTGGCGAAATATTTTTACGACGAGACACAGCGAGAGCTGACGGCTTTGCCCGCTGGAGCCGGGATCACCGAAGTGACGGTATGGGAAACGGATACGGCCAGCGCGCGGTTCCGCCCGGAGAAAGCGCCGAAATGAATCGCGGATTTTTGATCATCCTGGTGCCGGCAATCCTGCTGGCGATCGGCTACGTCGTGGTCTTTCGCTATATTGGCGTGACGCCGGGATACGGGCGGCTGGCGGGAGCGATGATCGTTTTCTTTGGCGGAATGTGGTGGCTGGGCCGGCGGGGCAAGAGAGGCAAATCGCAAAGAGCAACTGAAACTGGAAAATAGAGATTGGAAAAACCCGAAGAACCAGAAAATAGAAATTGTAGATTCGAAACCGGAAACAAGAAGAAACGACAGACAGACTGAAGCGAATCTGATGTTTATCACGGAAATATTCAAATCAGTGCAGGGCGAGGGAACACGCGCGGGATTGCCGTGCGTATTCGTGCGGCTGACGGGCTGCAATCTGCGATGCACGTGGTGCGACACGGCGTATGCGTTCCACGGCGGAAAGAAAATGAGCGTGGAGGATGTTCTGGCACGTGTTGATCAACTGTGCGCGCGGGCGCCCGAACAATCCGGTGCTGCGGCGATCGTGCCGCTGGTGGAGTTGACGGGCGGCGAGCCGCTGCTGCAGGAAGAAATTTATCCGCTGGCGGAAGCGCTGCTCGCGCGGGGCTATACAGTGATGATCGAAACCAGCGGAGAACGCTTCGTGGGCCGGCTGCCGAAAGAAGTGATCAAGATTGTTGATGTGAAGTGCCCGGATTCCGGAGAAGCGGACACCTTTGATCGGCGAAACCTGGAAGCAGTAGATGCGAAAGACGAAATAAAGTTCGTGCTGTCCACGAGGCGCGACTACGAATTCGCCCGCGACTTCACGCGGGAGCAAACGCTGGCGACACGAGTGAAGCAGGTGCTGTTTTCGCCAGCGTTCGCCGACCCGAATGGCAAGTGGCCGGGCCTGGAGCCGCGCGAGTTGGTCGAATGGATTCTTGCGGACGGATTGCCGGTGAGGTTGGGACTGCAACTACACAAATTCATCTGGCATCCGGCGACTCAGGGAGTATGAGCGATCGATGTCGAATGTAGAGATGCTTGGCACGCAGAAAGCAGTAGTGCTGCTCAGTGGCGGAATGGATTCGTGTGTCTGCGCGGCAATTGCGCGCGAAAAACATGGCGCTTCGAACATCGCGCTGCTGCACGCAAGCTATGGGCAGCGCACGGAATCACGCGAGGCGCGCGCATTCCGTGAAATCGCGGATTTTTACGGCGTTACGCACCGGCTGATGGTCCGCCTCGATCACTTTCGAGCGATCGGCGGCTCGGCGTTAACGGACAACAGCATCGCAGTGCCGGAAAACGAACTCGCAGCGCCAGAATTGCGGAACAGCGATATTCCAGTGACGTACGTTCCATTTCGCAACGCGCATTTTCTTTCCGTGGGAGTGAGCTGGGCCGAGGCTATTGGCGCGCGCGCGATTTATATCGGAGCCGTTGCAGAAGACAGTTCCGGCTATCCGGATTGCCGTCCGGAATACTATCGTGTGTTTCAGGAACTGATTCGGGTGGGTACGCGACCGGAAACACAAATCGAAATTGTGACGCCGGTGATCCGACTAAAGAAAAGCGAAATTATCCGCAAGGCTAGCCAACTCGGCGCGCCGTTGCAATTGACGTGGTCCTGCTATCAAAATGAAGAAGAGGCGTGCGGCGTTTGCGATAGCTGCTTACTGCGCTTGCGGGCGTTTTCGGAAGCGGGAGTCGCAGACCCAATCCCATACAGGCGCGCGGTCGGGGCCCGGCGCTAGAATTGGGGGCAGCGCTTGGAATTGTCGCTGGATAGGTGATAATAGTGCCCGCACATCGCGGAAAGCCTGGGTAAAGCTTTCTTCGAGCCCTCAAAAAAATTCACACGGTGACAGCCAGGCATCTGGTCATTGCAAAAATGGGCAAAGGCAGTGCCGGTCAGGCAAAGGAGAATCAGGCATGAAGAGATTCGCGTACTCATGGGCATTCGCAGGTCTGGCGTTCGCCATACTGTTTGCGGCGTTGGCGCCTCGCGCTGCGGCACAAGATGGGGCAATCGCCGGACAGATTCTGGACGTGGCCGGCAAGCCCTGGGCAGATATTCCGCTCCACATCGTAAGCGATCAGGGAGTCAAATCGGATAGCAAGACAGACAAGAACGGAAAATACTCTTTCAATAACCTGCGCTCGGGGGAATATACGATTGGCCTCGATTTACCCGGGCAAAAGGAGCCCTATACCGCAGGGAAGGTAAAAGTAGGAGCTGGCCAAACCGTTCCCGTGGACTTGAATTTCAAGGATATCGTCGGCAAGCAGGGCAAGGAATACGAGGAAGCCAAACAAAAGCAAGAGCAAGAGAAACAAAAATTTCAAGGAATGAAGCAACACTTCGAAGCAGGGGCTGCGGCTCTCGATCAAGCCCGGCAAGCGAAAGATGCCATGATGAAGGCACCCGCCGATCAACGCGAAGCATTGAAACCGAACGTGACCGCGTTGAACGAGAAGGCCGTGACGGAATTAGAGGCGGCGAAGGCTTCTGCACCTGAAAAAGACTCCAACCTGCCATTGATCTTGACGCGACTTGGCGATGCCTACGACGCCGCAGGCCGTACGGATGATGCCATCGCCGCGTACAAGCGGGCCATCGAATTGAAGCCGTCGTTTGGGTCTTACAACAACCTCGGCGGGATTCAAGGCCGCGCCGGGAAAATTGACGACGCTGCAGCGTCATATCAGAAAGCGGCGGAACTGGACCCGGCGCAGGCTGCGCAAGCCTGGCGTAACTTCGGGATCACCATGTACAACGCGAACAAATACAAAGACGCTGTCGAGCCGTTGAAAAAAGCCACCGAACTAGATCCCAAAAACGCGCAGTCGTGGTATCTGCTTGGCACCGTACTGGTGGGCTCGATGGGATTCAAAAAAGTCGGCGATAAAGATGTGCCTGACGTTCAGCCCGGAACGGCGGAAGCTTACCAGCACGCGATCGATCTTGATCCCAACGGCCCCTGGGGTCAGCAAGCGAAGCAGGGATTGGATATGCTCAACCAGATTGCTCCAGGGATTGCGACTAGCGTGACCACGAAGAAAAAGAAGTCCTGAAATCTTCACTCTAGAGAGAAACAAGAGGCCGGCGGCGAACCCCGGCCTTTTGTTTTGCTGTGTGCATTTCCCATGCGCATTTGCAGATGTGCGAGTTAGCGGTGAGAAAGCGTACCGGTGGTTTTCGTGCGCTCGAGAGTCCAATAAAAGACGACCATGGAGGCGGGAAGCAGTACGATCGCGAAGAGCAGCAAGAGTTCGATGGCCGGAAGCAATTGCGGCAGACGAACGCCGCCAAGAAGCGCCGCGCGCATGGCATTCAGCGCGTGAGTCATGGGATTCAACTTTGCCACGACTTGCAGCCAATCGGGAAGTATGGTCACCGGAAAAAGCATTCCGCCAGCTATGCCCCACAAACCAATGAGCAGCCATTTGGCGGGATTGCCGCGCTTGAACAGCAATAAATAGCTGGCGGAGAGAATGCCCAGCCCCGAAAACGAGAGAAGAGAAGCCGCGAGCACGACGATGACGCTGACCCAGTTTGCCGAGCCGAGCGGGAAATGGAACAACAGCGCTCCCCAAATCAGGTAGATTGCGATGCGCAACGTGGTAATTAGAAAAGGATAGATCGCGGAACCGGCCAGCATCAGGGGAAGCGAAGTCTGCGTCACGAGTAAATGCTCCAGCGTGCCGGAATCGCGCGCTTCTATCAGGCTCTGATCAAATGCGTCCATGGCCACTCCGAGGTAATCGAAAAAGACCCAGCCCACGAGCGCAAACGCGAAGTAGCTGCCGGATTGCGGGAGCGCGCTTCGCAGCTGCGGACTGTCCACAAATCGCGCCGCATAAAAAAACATGGTGGCCCCGAACAGCGCCTGAATCGCATCGATGACGAATGGAATGCGATAGGTTCGTGCGATCATCAGGTCGCGCCAGAAATACAGCCACAGTTCGCGCCAGCGGCTCACTGCGTCTGTTCCTTGTGCCTGTAGTCGTCGAAATGTTCGAGGCGTTCGTCGTTTTCGAACAACTCCGCGGTACCTGTCAGTTGGAAAAATGCTTGTTCGAGATTGGCCGTCTTGGTGCGGCCCAGCAAACCGGCTACGGTATCGAACGCCGCGAGCTGCCCTTGATGGATCACCGCAACGCGATGCGCAAGCTGCTCGATTTCCGAGAGTGCGTGAGAAGCAAAGAGCAAAGACGTTTTTGCGCCACGTAAAACTTCCGTCGACAGGAAGCGGCGGAATTCGGCCGCGGCGATGGCGTCCAGGCTACGCGTGGGTTCATCGAGCAATAACACCGTCGGCGCATGGAGCAATGCGCGTGCCAGGCTTAGCCGCTGCGTAGTGCCCGAAGAAAGCGTGCGCACCTGTTGCTCCAGTGCGTCTGCAAGATGAAATTTCTCGCCTAATTCCGCGATGCGCTTTTCTGCACCGCGCTTCGTTAAATGATTGAGCTGGCCGAAGAAAAGAAGATTTTGCCGTCCGGTCAGCCGGGGATAAAAGCCCTGATCGCTCCCAGCGTGATAGCCGAGTTTGCGCCGGACCGCGCGCGCATCCTTGGCGGTGTCGTGGCCGGAGACAAACGCCTGCCCGCGTGTAGGCAAGAGTAGCGTCGCCAGGATTCTCAGAATCGTCGATTTCCCGGCACCGTTTGCGCCCAGAAGCGCGACGGCTTCGCCTTCGTTAACTTGGAAAGTCACACCCTTCAGCGCCGGGCGCGTCCCACGTTCGAAGGGTTGAAGATACGCGCGTATACCGCTGCGAGGTGGCGCGTAAAACTTTTCCAAATCTTTCAGGACGACGGCAGCGGGCGGCGTAGCTTCGGGCATCGGGTTTTTATAGCGTTTCCGGCGCTCGAGTACAAGGCGTAAGCAGACCCGGTATGCGTCCGCGAAACCATGGTCAATCAGGGTTGGGAACGCTACAATTGCCATAGTGCCTGCGGCGGAGTGGTTATCTAAATGGACGCGTCTGGCCTGACGGCTCGGCAATCGGAAAATCGAAAGAAAGGTTTTAACTTGGCGCATGATTTCGTTTGCTGATCGCGCAACCATTCCCGCAAATGTATTGATCCGCTTTCTGGATCAGGAATCGGTGCTGCTCAATCTGAATACGGAAAGATATTTCGGCCTGGATTCGGTGGGCACCCGCATGTGGCAACTAGTAACTTCCGCGCCGACGATTGATGCCGCTTATTTCCTGCTTATCGATGAATTTGACGTGGATCCTGAAACGCTGCGATCCAACCTGCACGATCTTCTGAATCATCTTGTGGAAAACGGTTTGATCGCTACGCAACCCGCCGATGTGGGCACGACTTCGGCGGTTTAGCGCGCTGCCGCGACCCGCAAAAGGACTTTTCCTGCGGGCCGTGGTGCTGCTTCCTTTGCTTACGGTAAGTTTGCGGGTGCGCGGCTTCGCGGCCACCCAGCGCTTCCTCCAGAAATTCATCACGCCCAAGAAAAACGTTTTGCCGGTCACAGCTGTTGGATCTTGCGCAGCATTGACGTCTCGCATGGTACTCGCTGCAGCTCGGAACTCTCCGATTCCTTCCACTTGCCTCGAGCGTTCACTTTCGCTCTGGTGGCTGCTGGCGCGGCAGGGCATAACGACACAGTTCCGCATCGGCGTTCGTAAAGATGGCGAAAAGTTTGTAGCGCACGCCTGGGTCGAACGCGACGGCGCCGCAATCGGCGAGCCCGAATCGTCTCATTTGCATTACGCAGCCTTTGCCGAAGAAATGTCCGGAGAGCCCTCGTGAGCGGCTTCGCAGGGATCGTTCGAATCGAGCCCAGCAGGGAATCCACTGAAGTAGATCGCTTTGCAATCGGGCGTATGGCCAAAGCAATTGCATTCCGCGGACCTGACGCACTGCAAGAAACTCACCAGCCAAACGCGTCATTTGCCTTCTCACTCTTGAAGACTGGCCCTGCGCCACAATCCCATTCCCAGCCGGTCACGATTGATGGAACTGTGTGGCTAGCCGGCGATGTTCGATTGGACCGGCGGAACGATCTGATCGACGGGCTTGCCGAGTATGGACAAGACGTTAAACCTGGCGTCACAGACGAAGAGATGGTCTTAATGGCCTGGGAATTGTGGCGCAAGAAGGAAGTTCGCCGGATTTTTTTTGAACAGATCTACGGCGATTTCAGTTTTGTGCTCTGGGAGTCCAGCCGGCAGGAACTGCACTGCTTTCGAGACCTCATGGGAGGACGCCCTTTTTACTATTGCGAGAAGAACGGAGCCTTTTCGTTCAGCAACACATTGGAGGCTCTTCATAGTGCGCCGGGCTTCTCGGCCGAACTGGATCGCGAGTATATTGGCGATTTTCTGCTGGTTGGGCGGTGTCCGCGTGCAGAGCATACCGTTTACCGTAGCGTCCGCCGATTGCCTGCGGGCCATTGGCTGACGTTTTCGGCGCAGGGACTTAAGCTCCAGCGCTTCCAGCAATTGCCGGTCGAAGAACCGCTGTTCTTGAAGCGCGAAGAAGAGTACGTCGAAACCTATCGCGACCTGCTTGAAAAAGCGGTCGCAGACAGGCTACCTCAGGGCTGGACTGCAATATTCTTAAGCGGTGGCATGGATTCGAGTTCGCTGGCAGCTACAGTTTGCGCGCTGCGCAAAAAGGCGGGTGCGCAGAACGATTTACACGGAATTACCGGCGATTTGCGGCCACTGTTCGAGGACGAAGAAGGCGAGTGGGCCGCCAGGGTTGCAGAACACCTGGGAATAAGCTTTGAATTAAGCCATCGTGGTGATTGCACGCCGTTCCTGGGGTTTGAAGACGGAGAGTCCTGTTCCCCAGAGCCGCTCTCTGAGCCTTATTGGGCGACTTACAGATACCTTTGTCGCCGGAGCGCTGTAAAGGCGCGCGTCATATTCGTTGGGTATGGTGGCGATAACGTCTTAAACGACGAAACCTGGCCGTATTTTCGCTATCTTTTCAGGCGTGGCCGGTTGGACCGTGCGCTGGCACTGTTTGCCAGCTATACCTTAACCCGAAGGCGCCTGCCGCCGCTTCGCGCGGGTCTCCGCTCGCGATTTCGGCGCTGGTTTGGTGTAGCCAAGCCTGAACGAAAATTTCCACCCTGGCTGGCTCCGGATTTTGTACGAAAGCTTCATTTGGAAGATCGTTGGAGCGAGCTGGAGCGCGATTCGGTGCGAATCCATCCTGTCCATCCACTTGGTTATGCGTCGCTCACAGACCCGTACTGGCCGCTTGCACTGGACAGGGAAGATGCCAGCTATAGTGGCGTAGCTTTGGAAATGCGCTCACCGCTGTTCGATTACAGACTACTGCGCTTCCTTCTGCGCCTTCCTGCATTGCCGTGGTGCGCCGAAAAGGAAATCATGAGGCGGGCCATGCGTGGCGCGCTGTCCGAGGCTATCCTGGGAAGGCCGAAAACTCCAGTGAGAGAGGAAGTGTTAACCTTGCACGTTCAAAGGGGAAACTGGCATCCAGCAGAAGTAGGCAGGCTGGCAGGGACCAGCGCCGAGTTTGTAGAATGGCGGGAATTCTCGAAGCATGCACAACAGTATGGTAGTTCGCCTTGGAACTGCGTCCCTGCGATTGCGTTGAATCTGTGGTTAAATCAGATTGAAAAGAGCGCAAGGATTGAGTAGAGTCGATTTAGGAGATTGGCGATGAAAGCTTCAGACGCTAAACCTAAGCAGGAGTATCAGCCGCCAAAACTGCATACCTACGGTGATTTGGCTCAACTTACCCGCAGCACCTCGAATATGGGCCAAAACGACGGCACATCCGGCAAAAACCATAAGACCGGGTTGCAGTAAGACCAGTGAACATCGAAATTTGTCGACCTTTTTGCCTAATTGGTCTGTTTTGGTTTTCCTTCCGTGAGCTATTTCTACCTTACATATGGCTTAAACCTCAAATCAAAAGCTGAACTCCAGGGGCTGAGAGCTATCTCTGGGAGTTCGGACGTATCTGCGAACGGTGGCATAGAAATTTTCATAGGTGCCACCCCCGCCTGGGTCGAAGCCGCATTCCGACTACCGGCCGAGGTGGTCTTCGCGTCTGGATCGGGTACCGATACTATAACGTTCCGATTTTCGGCTCTTGGTAGACAGCAGTTCTTCCAGTTTTCTTATCTCGACGGGACGCGGTTCGTTGTTGATGCGGAGACGCGACGTATCTGGGGTGCGTGTCCCCTGCCGTTGACGCAGGAAGATCTGGCCACATACCTCTTCGGGCCGGTTATGGGATTTGTGCTTCGCCGCCGTGGCATCCTCGCACTGCATGCGAGCTGCTTTTCTCGCAGCAGCCGCTCATTTGCGCTCTGCGGTGGTCAGGGCGCAGGGAAGTCCACGACAGCGGCGGCGTTGGCGTTGAAAGGGATCCCTATTCTGTGCGAGGACATCGCCGCCCTTCGTGAGCGAGAAGGCGAATTCTGGACCGCTCCGGGGTATCCCCGAGTGAACCTATGGCCGGAATCAGCGGCGAGTCTTTTTGGCGCGCCGGATGCGCTCTCGCCTATCAGCCCCAACTGGGAAAAGCGATTCTTGTCACTTGATGCAGGTATGGCCCCATTTGAAGACCGGGAGCGCCAACTGGCTGCTGTATATATATTGGAAACGCGAAGCGACGGCGATGACGCCCCGCGAATTGAAGAGATTTCAGCGCGAGAAGCTGCGGTGTTGCTGGTGCAGAATACCTATATGAATTATCTACTTGAGAAGGAGCAGCGCGCCGCGGAGTTTGCTGCTATTGCCAGGCTGCTGTCCCGAGTTGCAGTGCGGCGGCTTATACCGCACAGCGATCCGGCGAAAATAGCTACGATGTGCGAGTTGCTACAGAAGGATTCTGAGAACATTGCCAAGAAAACGGCCAAGCCAATGGATCCCGCAAACGCAGGCCAGCCCACATGAGCCGATCCGAGTACTCGCTTGAGCAGTTTGGAAGAATGATCGAGGACAAGATCCGCATGGACGCATACTGCGCCGCTATTGCACGGTCTGTGCGGCCCAACGACGCCGTCGTGGATCTCGGATGTGGCCCCGGAGTTTTTGGGCTGCTGGCCTGTAAGGCTGGCGCGCGTCGCGTGTACGCGATTGACATGAGCGGTGTTGTGGACTTTGGCCGCCAGCTCGCAGCCGCCAACGGTTTCTCTGAGCGAATTATTTTCATGCGTGGTGACTCACGCCAGATACATCTTCCCGAACGCGTCGATCTCATCGTTTCCGATGTGCACGGTGTTCTGCCTCTTTACTCCCATGCCATCGACACGATAGAAGACGCTCGCAACCGGTTCCTTGCTGCGGGGGGCCGCCTATTGCCATCTCGCGAAACACTCTTCGCCGCCGTGGTCCACGTTCCGGAAGCGTACAAACAGCTCGCGGACGCATGGACCGAGCTAGCACCACTGGACTTGTCGCGAGGACTTCCGTTGGTGCTAAATAGCATTCAACGGTGCCACGTGAGGCCGGACAAGGTACTTTCGGAGTCGCGTACTTGGCACGTGATTGACTACCTGGCCGGAGCAAAGAACGTCGCCGGGAGTCGCATTGAGTTGCCTACTACGAAAACTGGCCTCGGCCACGGCATCGCGGTGTGGTTTCAAACGCAACTGATCGAAGACATCGGATTCTCCACCGGGCCGGGCATGAACGAAACCGTTTACGGCCAACTTTTTCTTCCCTGGCTCGAGCCAGTTCCCCTGTGCGAAGGCGAAATTTGTTGCGTCGATTTGCGCGCGCACCTTGTTGGCAACGACTACATCTGGCAGTGGGAAACCAATCTTCCTGCTACCACGGAGCACGGTGAAATCCGCTTCGTGCAATCTAGTTTTTATGGAAGCCTCTTTCCGCCCTCCGTTTTGCAAAAGCGTGCCACGGGGTTTGTTCCGGTCCTGGACGAATCAGGCCAGGCGGAACGCTGGATTCTTCAAGCCATGGACGGCAAACGGTCTCTCGAGGACATTGCAAACGAAGCGGCGCGCCAGTTCCCGCACGTTTTTCGCCGGGTAGAAGACGCCTTTAACCGGGCTGCCGAAATCGCTGAAAAGTATTCGCGCTAGAATTCCCAACCCGTTTTCTCGCGTACACTTAAGCCGGTTGGGAGCCGACTCTTGCCGCCAGCTTCTCCATTTGGAAATGATTTTCTGCACCGCGAGTGGCCGCTGCTGCTCGAATCCTGCTCGCTGGCGCGAGATCCGGCTAAAATCTCGGCGATGGTGGATACGGTACGTGATGCCGATTCCTTTATTTGTCTCGCGGAGGCGCACGGTGTTCTTGGTCATTTCGCGGCCGCGCTCGCCAGTGTTCCCGGCTCCCGGATTCCTTCTTCGTTCCTAGATTCGCTCCGCGTTCATCAGCGCGCTCATCTCCTCTCTAATCTCGCTATGACCGCGGAACTGTTTCGCATTCTTGAACTATTCCGGCGATCCGAGATCGAATGTGTGGTTGTAAAAGGGCCGGTACTCGCGCTACGCGCTTATGGCGAACCAGCCCTACGTCAGTATGCGGACCTCGATCTGCTACTTCGCCAGAATGATATCCCACGCGCCGCGGAGATTCTTGTCGCCGCAGGCTACGATTCTCGAATTTCCGCCGAAGCCATTCGAAGCAGCAAAATTCCAGGCGAATATCGCTTCCGCGGGCAAGGCGCCAAAATTATTCTCGAACTGCACACGGAACGCACCTTGCGCTACTTTCCCTTGCCCTTGCCAATCGAAAAATATTTTCAGAGCAAGATTTCAATGTCCCTCGATGGGCGTCCCGTTCCCGCGCTCTCGGCTGAACACGAATTCATTCTTATCTCCGTTCATGGAGCCACTCATTTCTGGGAGCGTCTGATGTGGATCTCCGATGTCGCTGCGATGGTGCGTAATCACCCGGAACTTGATTGGAATCACATCAGGCAGTCTGCGGCTGAGGTTGGCGCGGAACGCATGCTCCGCGTTGCGTTGCTGCTTTCGGAGCGGCTGCTGTGTGTGTGCGTTGTCGCCGAAATGAAGAACGATATCGCGCGCGATCGCGAATGTTCACAACTGGTTCATAAGATTGAAAAGTGGCTGCCCTATGCAGGCAGCGCCGCACCATCGATCGCGCAGCGCGCCTGGTTCCGCTTTCGCATGCGTGGAAACGCCTTATCTGGCGCCGCCTATCTTGCCCGGCTCTCTTTTTCCACCACGGAAGATGACTGGGCTACCGACGCCGACGCTCTTGCCTCTCCCTTAGTCGGAATGTTACGCCGCCCTTTCCGCCTCGCCCGAAAATACCGCCACGATTCCCATTCCTAAGTGCTTCAGTAATTTAGGAAGCGCGCTCTTTCTATTTTTGATCTTTCAGTTTTTTCAACCGGTCAATCCCGTTTTGATTCTTGGGATTAAGTTTTACCGATTTCTCGTAATTCTCAATCGCCAGTTCCTTTTTTCCGGCTGCGGCATAGGCTTCGCCCAGACTGTCGTAAACATTTGATGACTCCGGAAACTCCACCGTGTTTTTTTGAAAGATTCGGATCGCGTCGTCAGTCTTGCCGTTCCGCAAAGACTCATATCCCAGCGCGTTCATCACAAATTCAGGCGGACGACTCTTCGCGTCTCCCGAACCCTTCAGCACATCATATTTCCACAGCACAGCGTCCACCCCTCCGAGCTTCGCGGTCAGCATCAGCTCCTCGAATGGCCCGCGTTTCTCCACGTGCTTCCATCCGTACTCTTTCGCGATGCTGCGCATCAAGTCCGATGCCACAAGGTTTCCATTGTCCGAATTAGCCATCAGCGCCGCACCCTGTCCGGTGTCGGCGTTCATCAACAGGAGCGCCTGGAATCCTTCATCCGCTCCGCTGTGGCCGAATTCGCCCGGTTGTCCCGGGGGCAGCCCGAATCCGATCCCAAAAGTTTTCGATTGCAGCGTCAACATTTCTTGCGTGGTCTTTTGGGTCAGCACTTTGTTTGATTTGCCCTGCTTCGAAAGCGCAATTTCAATCGCGAATTTCGCCAGGTCCGTCGGCGTGGTCCACAATCCCGCCGCCGCCATTTCCGGATACACGTGCCACTTCCCATGCACTGGCTGGCCATCCTGTCGGGCGCCACCCGCGGTCAGCGCTGCCCGCGCTCCGGGAAGCGGCTGTTGGTAACTGCTGTCGTTCATCCCGATTTTGTCCAGCACAGTCTCTTTCATCAGTGCAGGGAACTGTTTCCCGCTCGCATCCATCATCAGTTGCTGCTCGATCGTGACGCCTCCGCCCGAATAGCGCTCATCGCTGCCGGGCACAAAATCCACGCGGATCGGAGCAGTGTTCGCCGGTTTTTCTCCGTTGAAAATCTGCAACAACGTCGGGACTTTCTCGTCCACGTCGTAACCGGGAAATCCGTGCACCGTAAGTCCGGCGCTATGGCTCGCCAATCGCCGCAACGTGACTTTCTGTTCCTTCGTAAATTCGTTCTCCGGCACTTTCCATGTTTTCAATTTCTGGTTCACGTCTTCGTCCAGCGAGAGCTTTCCTTCTTGAACGAGCGCTAACATCCCGGCAGCAGCTACGGGCTTGCTGATCGAGCCGGCTTGAAATAGCGTTTTAGGAGTTACAGGCACCGTGCCGCCCGGCTCGGTCACTCCATAAGATTTCACCCAAGCGATTTTGTAGTCTTCGATCACTGCCACGCTCAACCCCGGCACGTTATACAGTTTCATCAGTTTTTCGATATCAAGCTGGACGGGCGCTTCGTCCTTCTTAAGATCAACCGGTTCGATTCCGTTGCCGATTCGCTCAATTCGCACTTCCGTCGCGTCCGCTGATTTTGAGCTGGCATTGGCCCATGAAACCTTCGCGTCGGCGGTATTTTGTCCAAATAATTGTGCAGTCGCGACAGCCAGTACAATAAGCGCAACTCCCGCGCGACAGCCTGTTGCAAGAATCCCGGTCTGTATTTTCATTGTTTGCCCCTCCGAACGTACTTCCTTTTCCGGCTATGCGAACGAACACACACTCGCCTTCGCACGTCGCCGCTGGTAGGAACGAGAAACGGTCTCGAATTGTTCCGCAACGTGGCCAAGGACTCCAGAATCGCGCAATTAGCTAGCTTTCGCCCGCTCCTACCGGGGTAAATGGCCGTACACCAAAACAAAAAGGCCTCCCAAGTGTCAGGGAGGCCTATCCATTCAATCCGATGAGTTTGGCGAAACCGCGGTTTAAATTTTGCTGCGCATTTCCATCTTGTGAACCTTTTTGCTTTTCATCGCCGGAACTTCAACGTCCAGCGTCAAAGAACTCTTGTTCCGCAGAACTCCAAGCTTTGCGGTTTTTTCTTCACCCACTGCAGCCAGTTTCGAGCGTAATTCCGCGACGTCGCGGATCCGTTCGCCGTTCAGCGAAGTAATCACGTCTCCCGCCTTCACGCCCGCCTTCTCCGCCGCCGAGCCGGGATTGACGTCACGTACCAGAATGCCTTCGCCGTCTGGCGCTCCGAAATAGGAGCCCAGCTGGCCGCTGATGTCTTCCGCGTCAATGCCCAGTCGCGGACCGCCAGCCAAGAAATTGCCGCCGTCCCACTCAAGACTTGGCATTCCCGGCATCGGCGCGACTTCCGGCATCTGGAATTGCAACGCCTGCGGCATCGCATTCATCCCGGTCATAAACTGCTTGCGGCCTTCTTGCATTTTTCCGAGCGTCGCGCTGATTGTCTGCGACCGCCCGTCTCGGGATATCGTCAGCTGCAGCGTGCGCCCCGCAGGAGTTTCATGAATCATTCGCCGGAACTGAATGGTGCCTTCAACGCGTTGGCCATTAATTTCCGTAATGACGTCGCCGTCCTTCAATCCGGCCTTCGCCGCGGGACTATCTTCTAGAACTTTCCCGATCACTACTCCACGCTCCGCGCGTAGTTTCAGCTCTTTCGCTTTTTCTGCGGTTACTTCCTGAGTTTCAACTCCCAGCCAGCTTCCGCCTTCATCGGCGAACGCGAACGCCACATTTCCGTCACCTTCGCCGTCCGGGCCGCTGACAACCACTCCACCCTGTGGCGTCTGCATGACTCTCACATGCGTTCTCACATTGGGCGGCACTGGAACAGCCGGTGGCGCGGCTTCCTGTACGTTCTGTGGCGCGTCCTGCATGGGTTTTGAAACGCTCGGCAAAGCGATCAGTCCGACACCCAGCGCCGCGACCCCGCCAGCCAACAAAATATCTCTTCCGTTCATAATGTCCTCCCCTGCGCTGTTAGACGCGCGCGTTTTCAAACGGTATTTTCCAACCCGTGCATTCAAGTCTACTTTTTCAAACAGTCGTCCGCAGAGCCACCACGCGGATGCCGCCATTCACCGTGTGCAGCTTGATCGGCGCTCCGCCCTGGCCTAGTTTTCCACGCATTTCTCGCGGCTTCAGTGTGCTCTGCATTTCAACCGGCAGCTCCGAAAGAAAATTTCCGTTCAAGCAGCGCGCTTCGAGATCTGCCTGTGAATCTGCCGGCACCGCCAGAACCACCGAGCCATTTGTCGTCTCTGCCAGAGTTCCGGCGACGCCGCGCACCCGATAAAGCTCCAGCCGCACATTTCCGTTCGTGGTACGCGCGTGTACCGTGCTGTCCGCGCCGTACACCTCAATATTGCCGTTCACCGTGCGCAGTTCGTCCACTTCATCTACGCCCGCGACTCGCAGCGTCCCATTCACCGTCCCCAAATGTTCAAGCTTTGCGCCGTGCGGCACATGAATCGTGTATTCCACGGCGACTTCCACGCCTTCGTTCTGCGGATAGCGCGTGGCGATGGAAACTCCAGCAGCGTTTGCATTCACATCAATCGAAACCCGCTCCAGATCGGACTCCCTGAGTTTTGCCGTCTTCACCGCGTGCACTTCAACTACATCCTGGTCCCAGCCCTGCACTTCCACCGTTCCATTCACGTTCTGCAAATCAAACGTGCCGCCTGGCTGCAGCGGATAGGACTGATTGAACTCTTTGCTGATGGCAAAGCCAGGAACGGCTGCAACCGCCAGCGCCCACACCAACACCATTACCGGAACGACCATCTTGCGCAGTTTCATAAACGCTCCCCTTCGAGGGTTCATCACGCGATTCACTTCGTCCAACCGCGCAGTGTTCCCACTTTCTCCTGAAGAACAACCTGAACCCGGACCCCATCTACTCCACGCATCTGCACAGCTCGAAGCCTAACGTAAGCGAAATTCAAACTTTACCGTTGAAATGACGTCGACAGGCTTCCCATCCATCGCCACCGGCTTTCCGTGCCATTGCTTTACTGCGCCGATCGCTGCATCTGCTAATACCGTGTCGCCGTCCAGAAGTTTCTCTACTTCAATCCGTCCATCCTGTTTGAGCCGGACTTGCAGCCGCACCACGCCTTCGATGCCCGCTTTGCGCGCCACTTCCGGATATCCTGGCGGCGGCGCCGATACCACGCGTTTCAGGAAGTCGTCTCCGTCTTCACGCACGCCACCGAGAATTCGAATCTCGATTCGATCCACCCAGGTGCCTGGCCACACGCTGTACTGTTCCGCCTGCGGCGCCATGTGTGGCGTCGCAAATTCGTCCGGCCACTGCATCGCTCGAGCAGCAACTGGCGTCATCGCCAGATCGCGCTCCATCCGCGCCTTCTGGTCGCGCATCATTGAATCCCACAGTGCGGTTTCCGATTCCAGGTACTGCAACTTGATTTTTCCGCCGGTAGTTTTCAGCCTCAGAATCGGGCCGCCGCCGTTCAGCGTTGCAACAGCTTTTAGCGGTCCGTTCGACTGCGCCGACTTCGCGATTTGCAGCGCCAGCGCCGGATCGGCTTGGATGCGGTGCTCTCCGCCGTGCTCAACAATTGCTTCAATATTTGCCGCCAGATTTCGCGGAAGAAAAACGACGATGTCCCCTTCGCCGGAAATAAGCTGCGAGGCCCCGCTCAGGCTCACCGCAGCGCTCGCAACACGAGGTGCAGCACTGGCTTCAATGCCCGATGCCTCAGGATTGATCCACGCCGTAATGGTTCCGGAACCCGTCTCCGCCCTCACCGATCCCGAGACTCGCGTCAAACAAATGCTGCCACCACTGGATTCCACATCCATCGGTCCGGAAACGTACATCACGCGAATTCCGCCACCGCCCGTTTGCGCATGCACCGAACCGCGCACTTCGCCGAAATCGATTTGTCCGCCGCCGGTCTTTACTGCCACGAAATTTCCGGCTTTGCCGACGGTGATGTTTCCGCCTTCCGTCGTAAGCTCCGCCTTGCCGCCGATTCCGGCCGCTCGAATGTGGCCGCCGCCAGAATGCAAATTCGCTTCACCGTGAATAAAACCAGTGTTGATGTGGCCGCCCGCGGTGAACGCATTCAAATCTCCCTCTGCGCCTTCCACCTGGATGTGTCCGCCCTGCGTCTGCAGTTTCGCCGCGGCTCGCATCCTGGAGTGCGTATGCCGGTGAGATGATTCCGACAGATTGGTCGAAAGCTGTCCGGTAACGATATTCCCGCCCTCGGTCTCGAGCGTCGCCATTCCACCCACGTCGGACGTTTGAATGTCACCCGCTCCCGTGCTGATATCGAGTCCATAGCTGGCCGGCACCGATATTTCGAAATGCACCCAGAATTGCACGCTGTTCGCGCCACGCGAAACCTGCTGCGGCAAATTGCCTGTGATTTCGATTCCCGACGGCGAATTCCTCGCGTTCAAAACGTAGTGTTCCAACAGTTGCGTGGCCAGTGGGTCACGCGCGTCGGTTTCTATATGTATGGAATAGCGAACAACCGGCGCCGCGCCTTTTTGCAGCGGAACAACGTGCACCGAACCCAGGTCGGTGTTCAAACGCAGCGTCAGATTTTCCCCGGTCTCCAGGACTCCGCTGAGATCCTTTGAAGAGTGCGCGCCGCCAGCGCCGGGTTCAGTACCTCTCGCCGGCTCTACGATGATCGCCGCCGGATCCTCTGCCGCAAAAGCGAACGGCATCACCAGCCCTGCAAAAAGACACGCCATTCCAGCGGTTCGTGCGACTCCCAACGTGGAGAAAGCCTTCATTCGTATTCCTGGCAAAGCCGATTCATCCGCGGGCGAAGCCCACCGCGTTTTCCTTCGTAACATACTTTGATTCCCGAATCTCGTCCTAGAAATCTCTTATTGCACATCCGGAGGGCCGATCTGGCGCAACGCTGCTGCGCTTCTCAGGCGGACATAGCGGTTCGGATCGCGCCGCTGCAGGTCTTCCAGTGCTTGCACCACGCGTCGCACCGATGGCTCGGCGGGAGGAGGCACAACCGCAGGCGCATTTGGAGCAAGCATTGGCATGTCCGATCCGGGAGCCTCGGGCGCTTCAGGCATTGCGGGAGTTTGTGAGATTGATTCAAGTTCGAGCGACCGCACCAGCAAATTCACCGCTTCCACGCGAACACCGGGGTTGGAGTCGTGGTCCAGCGATTGCAGCAATACATCGCGAACAGTTTCGTCCCCGGCCACATCGCGCAATGCCTCCAGCGCTTTCATTCGAACTGCAGGGTTGTGGTCGTGGCGAACCGCATCCAACAGTGCGCTGCGGATTTCCGCATCGTGGATTCGCGATTTCAGCGCGTCCAGGCAATCCAGCCGCACTCCCGCATCAAACCGGTCGCTGTTCTTCACCACGTACGTCAAAACGCGCCGCATATCCGAATCATCTACGTTCCCTGACAAAACCAGCGGCTGCTCCGCACGAAGCTGTACTTGAAAGGTTCCAGGCGCGGCATCCGCGCTGGGCGCAAAATTGATTCCAAACACCGCCATTTTCGCCAGTTGCTCGTCAGAAACCTTCGGCGCCGCCGAAACGGTCATGGCTTTGCCAGTCAGGTTCGAGTTGTCGGTCGGCAACCACTGCAACAATTGCACGCCAAGAATCGCGCCCGCTGCCAGAAGCCCGGCGGCGCTCCATCCCGGCCGCAGCGCCATCCACCGCCGTACAAGTCCGAACGGCTGCCATCTTTGCGGTTCCGCCGGAACTGCCATTTCGTCCAACGATTCTGCAAGCTCGCTGCGGCATTGCGCCAGTATTGTTCCGCTGCGATCCAATTCATCCGCTGTTTGCGGAATAGTCAAAACACAATCCTGGAACGCATCCTCTTCCGCAAGCAGCGTCCGGCAATCCGCGCAATTCTCGAGATGCGTCTCAATCGCTTCGCGTTCCGCTGCCGTCAATTCGTCGCAGGCCAGGAACACTAGCAGCGGCCCAACTTCCGAGCAGCTCATCTTGTGTTCGGCCGCGCTCATCGCAGCTCTCCCAGTTCCTGCCGCAGCTTTCGCGTCGCCCGGAACAGCGAATTTTTCACGGTTTCCTCCGTGGTGCCCAGCACATCGCCAATCGCGCGTAATTTTAATCCCTGATAGTGCTTCATCTCAAATACAACTCGTTCGCGCGGAGATAGCCGCTCCATTGCTTTGGCAATCCGTGTTCGAATCTCGTTTCCCATCAACCGCCGTTCCGGATCCAGTCCCGGTCGCAGTTCGCGCTGAAATTCAAAAAAATCGCGCGATCCTTCGTCCTGCCGGTTCAAATGTACTTCAGGAGCTTGATCTTCAGGGCGTGCCTGCCGCCGCCGCAAATGATCCAGGCACACATTGGTCACGATGCGGTACAGCCAGGTATAAAAACTGCATTCGAAGCGGAAGCGATGCAGATTGCGGTAAACCTTCAGGAAAGCTTCCTGATAAACGTCCCGCGCGTCTTCTGGACGCTTCATCAGGTTCAATGCCAGCCGCAGTACGTCCCGGTCGAACCGGCGCACCAATTCCTCGAAAGCCGCGCGATTCCCGGCCTGTGCCTCGATGACGAGGGACCGTTCGTCAAGTTCCGACAAAGAGGTCACCGTGGCCAGTACGGCATCTGATCCGCCGGACCTGCCTGCGTTGTCAGCCAAAGCCAACGTCCAATGGGGAAGTGGCATATTCGCTTTCTCTTCGTATTAAACCGCGCTATCCGTTCATTCTCTTACTCTTGCAAACAAACGGAGCTACCGGCCAAACACGCAGCGCTGCGGTGTCATCCAATTTGGACGCACTCCCGCGCTTCAGGTAAGCAGCCACCTCTCTTATGACATACAACGAATGTCAGCGACCATTTGTTTCCGAGGCATAAAGGGTTTTTCGGCGGTGAGCGTGGGTCGCCTCGTGACCCAATTTCATCCCAATTTCAATCCTAGCGGTTCTGCACGGCTGCTCAACTATCCTGTGGCGCATCTTTCGCGGTCAGCCAGGCCGCAAACGGCAAGATCAGTAATAGTCCTAACGCCGCTACGCATTTGAGGCCCTGCACGCGATAAAAAGAGTCTGGTTGAGCAAGCATCTCCACGCAACCCGCTAGCAACGCCGGAATCGCCAGCACCAAGAAGTATCCCAGCAGATTCAACCGGGCCACTTTTGTAATTCCAAACACCACCAATGCCAGAAATACCGCTCCGCCGATCCACTGCTTCAAAAAATCCGCTGTATTTCCCCAGCCTCCCGCCATTGCGAGCGACGCCACCACAAAAAGCAGGCCACGCACGATCGGCGATTTGCAGTGCGCCGCAATGAAGGCCGCCGCCATCGCGATCGCTCCCGTAAACAATAGTCCATGCAGCGCTGCTGTGGCTGAAATGGAAACTGCCGGCAGCCCCGCGTCAAAATCGTTGCCAAATGATGCGCTGAGCGATTGGTGCGGTGTCGGCCAGTGCAAGGACACCCAATCGGAAACCCGCCTCAGCGCAATCAGGGCCGCCGTTCCGCCCGCTCCGATCAGCAACGCGTCGCGATAATAATTTTTTGTCATGCCACGCCAACCGGGGAAATCCTTGTCTGCAAATGCCTGGCGCAGAAAAAACCACGCCATCGCAAACACCAGCACGATCGCACCCAAAAAGAAAAATGTTCCCACCAGAAAGCCGATGCCCAGCGCGCCGAATGCGAATTTCAGCGGCATAGCCGTCGAATATTGGGTTAACGCCTGTGCGATGCGGTTCCCGAACGCGAAAATCAGAATGTATGCAACAACTCCGTACATTCCCCACAGCGCGAATCGTCTCCACGGAACTTCTCTCATCAAATCGGACTTGATTTCGCGCAGAAAAAAAACCAGTACCATCCCGCCAAATCCAATCGCCAATAGCAGTGGCAAAAAAGCAAAAATCGTGCGCGCCACGGACTGCTCTTCACGCTGCCGCTTCCACTCATCAGGAATTTTTATGAATGTGCGGTAGCTGGTCGGCTCGTCGCCGACAACCAATAACTGCATCCGTTCGAACGCGTGATTCGCGGAATCCGCCGTCGTTGCGTTCTGCGTTTCGTCGAGCGGTTGTTTTTCCTGCCAGATCAGTTTGTGATCCAGCCGTTTTGGTTTTTTTTCTGACGTCGCCTCCACCAGAGTCCACTGTGACAAGTCGATATTCTTGTTCCTCCGCAGAAATTCCTGCGCCTTGGCTAGCGCATCCTCTTTCGAAAGCGACGCTCCAGGCGCCGCCTCTTCAACGTCGTGATGCACACTATGCAGCGTCCCGTCCGGCCGCAGCACCACCGAATATTCTTCTGGCTGGCTATCCCGGAAAAATCGCACGTGCCATAACGCGCCAGGCACTCGTTGTTTATAAATCTCATTCAGCGCAGGTACGCCAATCTTCTCGCGCAGATATTCGCTCGCGGTGGCATCGGTCACATCGACAAAGACCGTCGCCGTCTTATAATTCTTCGGGTCCACTCCTCGTTGTTTCAGTATTTCTCCCGCGCGCGCAGTGGCTTCTTTTGCGTCTACTACCAGTTTCAGATAATCGCCCAGCCGCGCCGGCTTCAGCCTCCAAGCCGCAACTCCACCCACAACAATGCACACACAAAGAAAACCAGTCATGCCGGTCGAAAGCGCGTGGTAGCCTCGCGATGCGTCTGCGACCGGTTTCTCTGCCGCGCCATTGCCTGCTGGAATTTCCGGCGCTATCACTGCATCAAGAGCTGCACCCGTCGGGACGGGCTTCATCGCTCCATTCAACAAATCCTCGTCTTCTTCAAACGTGCCGCGCCGCAGCCGCGAATAAACTGCAATCCCAAATGGAATCAGCACCGCCAGTCCCACCAACAGGCCGCTGATGCGGAAATACGGGCTGCTCGATCGAATCAGCAGCAATCCCACCAGCGATGCATCCACCGTGTAGTGCCACACCAGCGTCGCCAGGATTCCCCAGCGCAAAAATACAATTCCAACTCCAATCCCAATCAGCCCCACTTCCAGTCCGCGAATGTAGGGCGGCTCGTTCGGATAAGCCGTATGCAGGAATCCCCATGAAAACGCCGGCAAGATCACCGCAATCACGTTCGACTTCGTCACTTTCTGTAAAAGGGGAATCGCAAAAAGGCGGAACAGAAATTCTTCGCTGGTCGCAGCCAGCAATCCAATGGCAATTCCGCCAATCCACGGAATCACAGTGCTTACGGAATCTTCGTAGTTGACTTCTTGCGGTGCCCACGCTCCGAAATGGTTTGCGATCAGATAAAACGCCACCAGAAATCCCATCTGCGCCGCGGCCAGCGATAATCCAACAATGCAGGAGGAGAAAAATTCCTTGGTCTGTAATCCGCGCCACGTGAACGCCTGCCGCAACCGCAAAAATTGTGGCTTCGCCGCGCGGTACAGCGGCTCGCCTCCCGGCAACACCAGCGTCACTGTCAGCGCCGATCCGATCCCAAACAGCAGCGCGCCCATCACCTGCTGTATCGCAAAACTTCCATAGGCGGAATTCGTGTCGTACTGGTAGAGGTCCAGCGGCCAGTGGTTCAATTGCATCGCCGTCAAAAACACCGCGACGATCGCTCCCAGCTGCAGCGCCAGCGCCCAGCCGGTCTGTCCTTTGCGCGTCAGTTGGATCCCGATCCACACACACGCGCCGAACAAAATCAGGTAAGGAATCACAGCCACTTGGTTGTAGAAAATATTTGTCGAACGCAAATGCTCGTAGTCCCGCTCCCACTGCTCCGGCACTTTCAGCGTTTCCGTTGCGCCGCCAATTTCATCGCCGAGCAGCGAAATCTTCAACCGCTCCGGCGCATCCTTGGCGCGGAATCCGTGCTTTTCCCAAGTGAACGACCAATCCGTGCGGTTCGGTTTTTTCTCGCTGTTCGCTTCCTCGGAAAGAAAATCCCAGTCCCTCGCATTTTTGCCCAGTTTCGCCGTCAGAAAATCCTGCGCTGTTTTTTCCGCTTCCGTTCGGCTCGGTTCTCCTCCGGCTTTGGCTTCCGGCACTTTGTGTTGGTAGCCAGTAATATTTCCTTCCGGGCTCACTCCGACGCGAAACTCTTCTTCCTGATTCGGTCGGAAAAAACGCACATCCCAATTCCACACGTTCACTTCACTGGACATCATGCGATTGGCTTCTTTCAGCCCAACCTCGCGCTCCAGATACGTTTTCGCATTGTCGTTCACTCCGAAAACGATCACCGAGCGATATCCCGCCATGCTCGGTCCCAGCGACTCCACGAAATTTCGCGCCCGCGTCAGTGCTTCTGCGCGTGGCACTCTAAAATTCACCGATGCTTCCGGGAACGCCTCGAAAAAATGCCGTTGTGCGTACCACAGCCCGACAATCCCAGCCAGGACCCACAGAATCAGCGCCCGTTTTTCCCGCCCGCTCAATCGCACCGTAGCCACTCGTGCCTCCGCTGTTTGTCCGCTGCCTCTTGCGCCCGTTCAACGAATATCCACTCTATTCATACGTACCTCTCCCACGCAAGTAACCCTTCCCGCCAATGTGTTTCCCTCACGCAATACCTCTTGCCGCTTCTGGCTGCTCTTATTCTTAGCTCTATTCCGTCATTCCGAGCGAAGCAAGGAATCTCTCTGGGTTTTTCTCTGCGCACTCTGCGTCTCCGCGTTATCATTTTCCGTGTCGTTGTTCGTCTCTTTGACCCCGCTCGTTCGCGACCAAATCCAAATGTTATAATTTCTCGATGAACCATCGCGTCCGTTACGAAATCCGCGGCCTCGCCTACTGGGCCGAATGCGCCAATCCCTTCCGCAATACCGTCACCGCGCGTCACCTACCGCTCGGCCTGCGAATGCAAGGCTACAAACGTGACTGCGTCGGTCGCGGTCTCTATCGCCGCGGTGAACACGAACCCGGCCTGACAAAATACCTTCTGGAAACTTATTCAAATTCACCGGGCGGCAATTTTCTCGACGTCGGCGCCAACATCGGCTACTTTTCCTGCCTCCTCGGGAAACTCGCCGGCCCAACCGGGAGAGTCGTATCCGTCGAACCAGAGCCGCAAAATCGTCAGCTCCTCGAAGCGAATCTCCGCAACAACAATTTGAGGAACGTGACCGTTCACGCGTGCGCTGTAGGCGCAGAGGAAGGCACCGCCAAAATGGGCATCTACAAGCCCGCCAATCGCGGCCGCCACTCTTTGGTCGACCTCGAACCCTGCAAAAAATTCATCAATGTTCCAGTCCGTAGGCTGGACGATCTTCTGAAAGACTCAGCAGTGAAATCCTGGACGCTCATGAAAATGGATGTCGAGGGATTCGAACCGTTCGCCTTCGCAGGCGGCGCGGAAACTCTGGCCCGCACTGAATCTCTCGCGCTCGAATACGCTCCTGCCTACTGGAAAAAATCCAAGATCGAGCCCGCCGCCCTCTTCCAAACTCTTTCCGCCTACTTCTCGCGCATCGATCGCTTTTACGATCTCGATCTGCGCCCCATCACCGCAGCCGAATGCGCAAAAAGCGAAATCACTCTGGACTTATTGCTCCGCCGCTAATAACGGGCCTCGCAGATAGGACCCCTTTCGTCTTCGAGTTCGGCCTATACTCCTCGCATGCGTCGCCTGCTCTTCACAATGATCGTCGTTTCGTATTTTTCGCCCGTCCTCCGCGCACAAGATATGCTCGGCAAGATTTCCTGCCACGCCGAAAGCGCGTCAAATCCCGAAAACCAGTCCTACAAAAAGAAATTGTGGGACGGATACGAAGTCTCGCTCGCACCCTCCCGCAATAGCCAGGGGCCCGAATACGCGTGCACCGCCGCAATCTTTAACGCTACCGGACGCGTGGTGTTCCGTACCACGGGGTTTAACGTGATCTTCGATGAACATCACACCGGCCAGGATTTTGACGGCGACGGCGAGCCGGAAGTCGTCTTCATCACTGATACCGGCGGCGGCAATCACTGCTGCTGGGCTTACAACGTAGTTTCCCTCGCCCCAAAGCCGCATAAGCTCTTCGATATCGATGCGCTCGGCGCCGTCCGATTTGAAAAAGACCCCCAGGGACAAATGGTCATTTGGAAACGGACCCCTGGCCCTTACGGTTTAACTTCGATGGCCAGCACCCCATCTGCCGAAAAGGTATTCCGCGTCCGCCAAGGCAGACTCGTGGATGCAACTCCCGAATTTTGCTCGCGAATTTTCAGTGACGAAGATGAAGACTATCGAATCTGGGGCAGCGACCTCACGCCAGACAAAATCAAGCGCCTGCAAACCAGCGCAAAAACAGAAGACGAAACCGAGGAGGTGGTCAGCGCTCTTCTTTCGCGAGCGTTGCAGCATGTCTTTTGTCGCCAATTCGATGACGCCATGCGCGATTTGAATCTTTGGCCGGAAGCGGGCAGAACAAAAATGAAGGCCGATTTCGCCGAATCCATCCAGCACGACTATCCCGAATTTGCCGACCGCCTGCTCCACACCATGTAGGGCGTAGCACGCTACGCCACAGCTTGCCCAGGCATTCGATGTCGACCGCCGTTCTGGACCATCTCAAATCATTTGCCACTCGACTGGACCGGTGCTATCGTTCGCCCCACAGGGTCCAACTGGGGCCATTCATCCCCAAAATCCTCTTGTTTTAAACGCAAAAAAATCGCAACAGGGAGAGACTCCATGAAGAAAATGATTTGTTTGTTGACGTTCGCAATGTTGTTCGCCGCCGCCTCGGCATGTGTTGCCGCGGACGACCCGAACATGGGTACCTGGAAGCTCAACGAGGCCAAGTCGAAATACAGCCCGGGCGCTCCAAAAAATACTTCGGTGGTCTACGAAGCAGCAGGCGACAGCGTAAAAGTCACGGTTGATGGCGTGGGAGCCGATGGCAAACCTACACACAATGAATGGACCGGCAAATTCGACGGCAAAGACTATCCTCTAACCGGCGATCCCACAGCTGACACGCGTTCCTACAAGAAAATTGACACTCGCACTATGGAACTGACCAACAAAAAGGGCGGCAAGCCTGTTGTCACCGGAAAGATTACTGTTTCGGCCGACGGCAAGTCTCGCACCGTAGCCGTCAGCGGCACCGACGCCAGCGGAAAGAAAGTAACCAGCACCGCCGTTTACGACAAACAATAACCCCAGCACATACCGACTGCCGATGGGCCGCGTTTCCCGCGGCCTTTTTTTAATACTCCTGACAAGCCCAGCCGCCGCTTTTCCGCCCCAAAAACCGCCTCAATCGTCTCCGCGTTCCTCCGGCATCTCCGCGCCTCAGCCTTATCTTGTATCTTGCCTCTGTGCCTTTTCGCTTAAAGTTTCCCCACCTGTGTCTCTGTGACTCAGTGGCAGTCTTTTCTTCTCTGTCTCCATTCGCCCTGGTCACCGCGAGTCCCATCCACGGAGATGATATAAACGTCTTTATGCCCGACGGCCTGCAGACCAACGTCCAGATGATCAAAGGTGTAGGCTCGCAGCGCGCCGAACTTCTCGCTAAGCGTGGCATCCACACTCTCGAAGATCTTCTCGGCTACCTTCCGTTCCGCTACGAAGACCGGCTCCACTTTTCGCAAATCAAAGACGTGCGCTCCAACAACGTATTCACGCTGCGCGTCCGCGTAGCCAGCGGTCAGGCCGTTCGCAGCATGCGAGGCCGCGATGCCATCTATCATCTTCTCGTGCAGGACGACACCGGCTCGCTCCCCTGCAAGTTTTTTCACGGCGGCTATTTGGAAGGCCGCCTGAAACCCGGTCAGCTTCTCGTGCTGCATGGCAAAGCCGAAGTCGATCGCCTCCGCCCCGCGCGCATCGAAATGATCAATCCGCAATTCGAGCTTTTAAGCGGCGAAGGTCAGGACTCCACCGAAGTCGGCCGCATCGTTCCCATCTACGAGGCCATCGGCACCTTCGGTACGCGCGCCATCCGCCGCACCACTTACGCGGCGCTACAACAAGTTGACGCGCATCTTCCCGATCTTCTCCCAGCTTCAATCCGCGCTCGTTTCAAATTTCCCTCGCGCCGTGACGCCATCATCTATACGCATTTTCCGCCCGCCGGAGAATCCATTGACGCCCTCAACCAATTCCGTTCTCCGGCCCAGCAAAGACTCATCTTTGAGGAATTTTTCTTCTACCAATTGAGCCTCGCGCTAAATCGCAAACTCGCACGCAAAGCCGATGCCATCGCGTTCCACCTTCGCGAAGACCGCATCCGCGGAGCTCTGAAGAAAATGCTGCCTTTCAAGCCCACTGCTGCGCAAAAACGCGTCCTCGCGGAAATTGCCGCCGACCTGGAAAAGCCCGTGCCCATGAACCGTCTGCTGCAAGGCGATGTAGGCAGCGGCAAAACCATCGTCGCGCTGCAGGCCGCCGTCATCGCCATCGAAAACGGCTGCCAAGCCGCGCTTATGGCGCCCACCGAAATCCTCGCGGTTCAACATTTTCTTTCCGCTGGCCGCATTCTCGAAAAATCAGGCTACAAGGTCGAACTCCTCATCAGCGGCATGAAGCATGCCGAAAAAACAGCTGCCCTCCAGCGCATTGCAAATGGTGAAGCCCAACTCGTCGTCGGCACCCACGCTCTCATCGAAGACAACGTTGCTTTCGCTCGCCTCGGATTCGTCGCCATTGATGAACAGCATCGCTTCGGCGTCCTGCAACGAAAAAAGCTGATGGACAAAGCGGCTTCGCACGGCCATTTCCCTCATGTTCTCGTTCTCACCGCTACTCCGATTCCTCGCACTCTTTCTCTCACACTCTATGGAGATCTCGACGTCTCCGTACTCGATGAATTGCCGCCCGGACGCACGCCCATCGAAACGCGCACTACCAGCGAACAGCATCTCGTCGGAGTCTGGGAATTTCTCAGGAGAGAAGTCGCGGCAGGCCATCAGGCCTACATCGTCTATCCGGTTATCGAAGAATCTAAACTCGAACTCAAAGCGGCCACGGAAGAATTCGAACGCCTCTCAAACCAAGTTTTCCCGAAACTTAAACTCGGTTTGCTCCACGGGCGTTTGTCCAGCGAAGAAAAAGAAGCCGTGATGCAATCCTTCCGAAAAAACGACACGCAAATCCTCGTCTCCACAACCGTAATCGAAGTCGGCGTGGACGTCCCCAACGCAACCGTAATGGTCATCGAGCATGCCGAACGCTTCGGCCTCTCCCAATTGCATCAATTACGCGGACGCATCGGACGCGGCGCACAGAAATCGCATTGCATCCTCGTCGCGCCGTTTCGAATGACGGTCGGACGCTCTGCGGCCGCCCATGAAGAAGTCGCCCGCGCGCGCCTTGAAACCATGGTTCGAACCGCCAACGGCTTCGAAATCGCCGAAACCGATTTGCAATTGCGCGGTCCCGGCGAATTTTTCGGCACCCGCCAGTCCGGTGAAATGGGTTTTCACGTCGCCAATCCCCTCCGCGATCGCGAATTTCTGGAAACCGCCCGCAAAGAAGCCTTCGCGCTCGCCGAAGACTCGCAACGCAGCGAAGAGCTGGGGCGAACTCTGCGCGCCCTTCCCGCACAATGGCAGCGCCGCTACCATCTGGCGCAGATCGGCTGATTCAAATGCGCATCATTGCCGGCAAATTTCGCTCGCGCCAATTGAAGTCGCTAAAGGGACTCGCCCTGCGCCCCACCAGCGACATGCTTCGCGAAACTCTCTTCAACATCCTCGGTCCGCGTGTCGCAGGCTCGCGTTTCCTGGACCTATTCGCAGGAACCGGCGCCCTAGGAATCGAAGCCATCAGTCGCGGAGCGATTTCCGCCGTCTTCGTAGAAAATCATCCCGCAGCCGTCCGCCTAATCCGAGAAAATCTGGCCTCGCTGGAAATTAACGCGGAAGCTAGAATCATCGCCTCCGCAGTAGCGCCAGCTCTAGCAAAATTACAAAGCGAACACGCTGCCGCCTTCGATTTCATTTTCCTGGACCCGCCCTACGCCAACGAAAAAGATTACGAAGCGACTCTCCGCGCTCTCGAAAACTCGTCCCTGATCGCGGAATCCACAATCGTAATCGCCGAACGCCACAAGTCATTCGAATTACCCGCGTCCCTCGGCCAGTTCGAACAAGTCCGCATCCTCCGTCAAGGCGATGCCGCCCTCGCGTTTTATCGTCCATCCAACACCGAAAA